>Ga0137361_10000042_pt1 | contig 44717 bp, 33 predicted proteins | sample Mad1_80_16metaG_FD_104923 | JGI IMG/M metagenome (GOLD analysis project Ga0137361, IMG submission 104923) | Vadose zone soil microbial communities from Angelo Coast Range Reserve, California, USA - Mad1_80_16 metaG | ecosystem: Environmental > Terrestrial > Soil > Vadose zone | place: USA... | reverse complement strand
TCCTGGACCAGGGCGCAGGCAGTAGAGTGCCGATTTATCGAGCACGTCTCCGCCCCTACCAACTGGCCGCTGGGTCCACCTCCTCAACGTGGTTAGTAGGGGCGGGAGCTTGCCTCCGCCCTGGGGTTGGGTGGTTTGGCTCCGCGCAGAAATCTCACGCGCACCCTGCCATATGTGCTACCCAGAAGGTCAAAAGAACCTCCCCATCTTGTGATTTCCCCAGCCTTAGGTGCGTAATATAACAAGAGCAGTATACATCGTCAACGAAGACCCAATTCATGAATAACGAGATTCATATTTTTAAGCGAGAACCGGCAACTTCCTAAAAAGACATCACCGAAGGAGGCGCGCCCCTTGCTCCGCAAAGAACGGGTCCTTGAGGCACTACGATTGCTGTGCGCGCAACGACCAGCACACAGCGGTGTGTTACGCCGTCATACAGGCTTTAGCGCAGAAGAAGTGGCAGAATGGGCTGAGCTAGATCGTACCAACGCCAGCCGTGATCTTAACCTGCTGGCCCAGGAAGGGAAGATCGAACGCATCCCTGGACGTCCAGTACTGTTCAGGCTCAGGCAGCCTTTGGATGAGCGGGCCGAAAATGGTAGGCAGCAAGACCTTCATGCGAACCGACCTGTTGAGCCATCCAGGCTCCAGCGTTCGCGAGAAACATCCTATGCTTCCTTGCCCCTACAGGTCACACGAGAGCCTGGCAAACCACCCGCTGTCGCCGCATCGGTGCAGGTGGGAGCCATCGTCACCAGCTTTGAAACGCTGATCGGGAGCAGCGATGGATTGAAGGTCGCTGTTCAGCAAGCGAAGGCAGCCATGCTGTATCCGCCTCGTGGTCTGCACACCTTGCTCTGTGGACCAAGCGGCGTCGGCAAAACAACTCTTGCCCGGCTGATGCACGCCTTTGCGCTGGAACTCAAAGCATTACCTCCTGACGCCCCCTTCATCAGCTTTAACTGCGCTGACTACGCAGGTAATCCGCAACTGCTGATGGCGCATCTCTTTGGTGTCGTACGCGGCGCCTACACGGGCGCGGACCGTGACCGAGTAGGACTCGTTGAGCAGGCCCATCGTGGCATCCTTTTTCTCGACGAAGTGCATCGCCTGCCACCAGAAGGCCAGGAGATGTTATTTTACCTGATGGACCGCGAACGTTTTCGACGCCTGGGAGATAGCATGGAGCGTCACTCATCGCTGCTCCTGCTGGCCGCCACAACCGAAGATCCAGGTACAGCGCTACTCCCCACCTTCCGGCGGCGCATTCCGATGACAATCCATCTGCCCGGACTATATGAACGCTCCATGATGGAGCGCTATGAACTGCTGCGGGCCTTCTTTACTACCGAGTGTAGCGGCATTGGTGCGAACATTCATGTCACACCGCAAGTCCTACGCGCTCTGCTGCTCTACGAATGCCCCGGCAATGTCGGTCAATTGCGCACAGACGTACAACTTGCATGCGCCAGAGCCTACCTGGAATATCGTACGAACAACTCAGATGAGTTGTCTGTTGACCTGAGCGTCTTGCCCGACCACGTGCGCCACGGCCTGCTACGCACCGCCGAACTGCATCGCTCCCTGGAGCCGGTGGTGCACTTGCTGGAAGCAACACACATCTTCACTCCTACAGGGCTGAGTCTAGGCAGTTTGCCCGAGTCAGCACAGGACCTGTACGCTACCATCAGCCACGACCTGAATACGCTCCGTAAAAGCGGCTTGCCGGAAAATGAGATCAATCGACTTCTGCACCTGGATATTCAGCACTACTTTCAGCGCTTTGCCGCTGAAGTCACCCAGGAACGACAGGGGGCGGCAGTCCACCTGGTTGATGAACGTATTGCGGCGGTCAGCCGTCATATCGTGCAATATGCACAGGAACAACTGGCACGTGTCTTTCCGGAGAAGCTGGCACTGGTGTTAGCAATGCACCTGACCAGCACGCTAGAACAGATCGCACATGGCCGACCAATCGATGGACCAGTACTCCAATCGGTGCGGCGTACTTATCCCTGCGAATACGAGGTTGCACGCATGGCCTTATTGCAGTTCCGTGCTACCCTTGGTATAGCATTGCCAGACAGCGAAACGGATGTGCTGGCCGTGCTCCTCGCTAATGCCGATGCGCTGCTGAGTAACGAACAATCCACCGTGGGCATTGTCGTAGCGGCACATGGCCATGGCATTGCGGCAGGGCTTGCCGAACTGGCCAATACCCTGGTGGGCGTCAATTCTGTGCGCTGGGTGGAACTCTCCCTGGAACAATCCCCGGAGGAACTGGTGAGGCAGGTTGCCGACCAGGTATGTGTTGCCAATCAGGGTGGTGGCGTCCTGCTGCTGGTTGATTTTGCCTCCCTCCTCTCGCTGGGAGAGTTCGTCACCCGGCAAACAGGTGCGCAGGTGCATACGGTGCAGGGGGTATCTGCCCCGCTCGTGGTCGAAGCCGTTCGGCGTGCACAACATCCAAAGCATTTAACGCTCGACCAGTTGGCCAGAAGTTTAACTCTGGCCATCGATGAGCATAGCAAGCATACCACCTGGGGAGATAGGGACACGCCATCTGAGGAGCCTGCCTCAGATGGCGAGCGTCGCGCAGGTGACGGCGGTTTTGTCTCCGGACGAAGGCTGCGCGTGATTCTCTCCGTATGTTTGACGGGCTTCGGGAGCGCTGCCAAGATTGCGGAGCTAATCGAGGAGCGCCTGCCGAGTTTGCGTCAACAAGGGGTGGAGACCGTGTGCATGGATATCAGCCTCTCCAGTAAAACTGAGGCCGACATCCAGCGCCTGGTAGGGAATCGCGACGTTGTAGCCGTCGTTGGCACTATCAACCCTCACCTGGAAAGCTACCCCTTCATCGCACTCACCGACTTCCTCTTCGGTGATGGTGTCGCTCGCCTGCGCACCCTGCTGGGCGAAACGCTCATAAATCCCGCTTTGCTGCAACCTCCCACTCAGGATGCCCTGTTAGCTACACCCTCTGGGCTTACCTCCTCAACCCAGCATGTGCCAGTGCTCACCCAGCGTGCCGATCTGATGCGCGAGATCACGCACACGCTGGGCGAACACCTCCTATTCCTCAATCCGGCGCGGGCGATGCCACTGATAGAGCACATGATCGAACTGATTGAGGTCGAGGTGGGGGAGACATTTGACCTCGAAGTGCTGGCCGGGCTAGTCATGCATCTGGCCTGTATCATGGAGCGAGGCATACAGCACACTGGCATGCTGGTCAGTCAAACGGTGCGCACCCACGTGGCGCAACAGTTTCCCCACGAATTGAGCATCTGTCGCCGCGCATTGCAGGTATTGAGCGCGCAGATAGCCCGTCCTCTCCCCGACGAGGAAGCCTATAATATCGTCGGTATACTCCGACAGGTTGATATTTTCATCGGTGACACTCCGTAGTGTGCTAGTGTGTAGCACGCTATTTGGCATGATTGTTGCTACCAACTACAGTAGACCCGGCGAGTCTCCTGGGCAACCTCTGAGGTTGCCCCATAGGCGTTTTTAAGATAAGGGGTAGCGAAGGTGCCCCACGCCACAAGGACGACCGCAAGGAACGCAGTCTGGGGGACTGTGTGGCCCCTACCCTATCACGGTGCGGCCTGCGAAGCCATCGTGGTAAGGTAAGGGCGCGGGGTTCCCCCTGGCTTGCCCCCGCCCTTGGAGGGGCGTGGAGCGAGGTCCGTGATCCCATGGAAGAATCGTATACTCGACGCCTATGGGGGGACAGCAGTCATGTTACGGGTACTCATCGTGTGCAGTTGGGGTATGTCTACCAGTCTGCTGGTAGATAGCATGCTTGCGGCAGCAGCAGCACACAAGTATGAACTGACCGTTGAGGCCCTGAGTGCAGGGGAGTCCGTCGCGAGGATCGATGAGTGTGATATCGTGCTGATCGCACCGCAGATTCGTCACTTGCGCAAGAGCATTGAGAAGCTGGCGGCGTCGGCAGGCAAACCGGTAGCGTTGATTGAGCCGTTTCACTACGCGACGATGAATGGACAGGCGGTGCTGGAGCAGGTGCTGCTTCTGTTCTCTGGTCCGCAGGAAGGAAAGCTGGCAAGATGAGCGTGATGATTGAGCGCGCTAGCGACTGGTTTGAACGCTATCTCGTTCCTCCGCTTGGCGCATTGGCAAGCAATGTCTACTTGCAAGCCGTACGCGACGCCTTCATCATTTTCACCTTGCCACTCGTCCTGGCGGGCAGTGTGTTTCTGGTAGCGGCCAACCCGCCGCCCATTCCGGGCTTGCAAGCGCTGGTTGCGCCCTACCATGATGCAATCATGGTCCCATTTGAACTCTCATTTGGCATCATGGCGCTCTTTCTCGCTTTTGGCGTCGCCTATAGCCTGGCGCAATATCGTCGCACGGAACCAGTGCAGCCAGGTATCCTGGCGATGGTGCTTTTCCTGGTGGCAAGTATGCCTGTGCGTGATCTGACGACGCTGAGCCTGGGTGAAGTCTTACCATACCTGGGAGCGCAGGTGTTGCTTGTGGCTATCCTGATTGGCATTCTGACAACTGAAGTCATGCGCTGGTTTCGGGGGTCGCGCTTCACCATCCGACTCCCCCGGACCGTGCCACCAAATGTCACACGCGCATTTGAGGCGCTTGTTCCAACGCTGCTGCTGTTAACGCTCGTCTGGGCAGTTGAATGGTTCGTCAGCTCGCATACCTTCATAGGGGCGGATGGCAAAATACATCAATTGACACTGCCTATGTTGCTCACGCGGGCGATTGCACCACTGGTGTTTTTGCAGAATAGCTATCCCGCGGCATTGCTTGAAATTGTGCTGATGATGTTACTGTGGTGCGTTGGCATCCATGGGATGAACGTCGTAACGGCCATTGCGCTGCCCTTCTGGGTGAGCACGCTGGCGAGTAATGCACCGGGTGTGCATGGGCCAGGCATGCATGGACATGGCATCGTCACTGAACCATTCTTTCATATTTTTGCCCACCTGGGCGGCTCTGGGGCCACCTGGCCGCTGGTGATCTACATGCTACGCTCGCGTTCAGCCCAACTGCGCACTGTGGGCAAGGTGGCACTGGGGCCCGCTATATTTAATATCAATGAACCCGTGACGTTTGGCGTGCCCATGGCGCTCAACCCGGTCATGATGATCCCGTTTGTACTGGTACCCGTCATTATTGTCACGATCAACTACATCGTGTTCTGGCTGGGCCTGGTGTCTGTGCCGGTGATCATGCAACCCTTTACCGTTCCCCTCGGAGTGAGCGGCTTCATTGCAACTGGGGGAGATGTTCGCGGAAGTCTCCTGCAGTTCTTTGATCTCGCCGTCTCCGCTCTCATATATTATCCGTTTTTCAAAGCCTGGGAGCGCATTCTTGTAGCACGCGAAGAGGCGGCTGCGTCGGCGGAGGAAAGCCAGGTGCGGGCCCAAGTACAGGCTCGTTAGCACTTATTCTTACCAGTGGAGCCAGAAAGGAGGCTGCATCGACTGTTGTAAACAAAACCACCGTTTTTGGTCAGACGTTGTGTTGTACATGAATGCTCACCCCTCACAGGTGAAGAATGGAAGGAACAATTCACGATGAAACTATTTGGTCAACGGCGTAAGGGCTTAACCGTTCTTATCAGCCTTGTATTGCTCTCCTTAGTAATGGCTGCTTGTGGTGCCGGTGGTGGCACGCCCCCCCCAAGCTCAGGCGCTCCTAGCAGCGCTGCTCCTGTCAACGGCAAGGGATGTACGAAGGTCGGTATCCTGCTGCCAGAGACTGCTAGCTCAGCTCGCTGGGAGCAGCAAGACCATCCACTACTGGTTAAGGATATCACAGCTGCACTCGGGTCTGGTGGTTCGGTGGACTTCGCCAATGCCGAAGGCAATGATGCTACCCAGGTCAGTCAGGCAGAGGCAGACTTGACGAAGGGCGACTGTATCCTGGTAGTTGCCCCCCATGACGCTGCAGTGGCGGCTACGATTGTGGCGAAGGCGAAGGCGCAGCAAGTGCCTGTGATTTCCTATGATCGCCTGATCCAGTCCAAGGACCTCGCCTACTATGTCTCCTTCGACAATGTCATGGTTGGCGCACTCCAGGGCGGCTACGTTGCTGATCACTATAAGGACTTCATCAAGCCCGGTCACACCAACGTGGCGATGATCGATGGCTCAATGACCGACAACAATGCCTTGCTGTTCAGCCAGGGAGCCCACAGCAAGCTCGATCCGCTGTTCTCGAGTGGGGCACTCAAGAAAGTTTATGAGAAGTTCACGCCTGATTGGAACAATGCCACCGCACAGACCGAGATGGAGGGTGCACTGACTGCCAGCCACAATGACATTCAGATCGCCTATGTTGCCAATGATGGTATGGCCAACTCGGTAATTGCCGCGCTCAAAGCGCAACATCTCAATGGGAAAGTCCTTGTTACGGGCCAGGATGCGACGGACGCAGGTATCCATAACATCCTGGCTGGTGACCAGTCGATGACCGTCTATAAAGCCATTGCCAAAGAAGCCCAGGGAACGGCTGATCTCATCAAGGCACTCGTCGCCGGTTCAGACACCGCTTCTCTTACCAATGGCGCGACAGTAAAGACTGCCGATGGCACGGCTATTCCGTCGGTGCTCGAAACGCCAGTAGCGGTTGACAAGACGAACATTGCCAGCACGGTGATTGCTGACGGCTTTGTGACAAAGGCTGATGTCTGCAAGGGCATTCCTGCTGGCACAGACGGCGTCTGTTAAGTAGTTGGTGGGTGGGGACCTGGGTGTAGTGGCACCCCTTGCGGGTGCCAGGACAATTCTACCTGGCATATGTCAGGTCGGCTACCATTATGTCACTAAGAGGTGATGTATAGTGGAGGCCTGGCGGGGGCAAGCTCCGCCACTACATCTCGTAGATCCCCTACCGTTATGTCGCTGAGAGGTGATATACTATCACAATATCACCTCTTAGTTGGCGGATCGCAACAAACTCTTCAATGGAGGGCACATGGTCGAGAATAACGCTCCGGCGGTTGGTCAAGAAGTACCAGTCGGTGAACCACGCCTGCGTATGCGGGGTATCAACAAGTCCTTCGGGGCAGTCCGCGCGCTGACGGACGTGGATTTTGAGGTCTATCCTCATGAAGTCGTTGGCCTGGTCGGTGACAATGGCGCAGGTAAATCGACATTGATCAAGGTGATCGCTGGCGTTGGGCCGAACGATAGCGGTGAGATCTACCTGGAGGGCCAACCGGTCAAAATCCCTAATCCTCAAGCGGCAACACGTCTGGGCATTGCGACCGTCTACCAGGACCTCGCGCTTTGCGATAACCTGGATGTCGTCGCTAATCTCTTTTTAGGTCGTGAGGAACAGTCACCGATCGGCACTTTGTCCGAAATCCACATGGAACGGCGTACCCTGGACGTGTTGCGTACACTCGACGTGAAAATCCCTTCGGTGCGCACACCCGTCGCCACGCTCTCCGGTGGTCAGCGTCAATCGATAGCCGTGGCGAAATCCCTTCTGCGCAATGCCACAGTGGTGTTGCTGGATGAACCAACGGCCGCACTCGGTGTGGCGCAAACACGTCAAGTGCTCCACATGATTCGCCGCTTGCGCGATCAGGGGCTGGCTGTGGTAGTGATTTCGCATAACCTGGCTGATGTCTTCGAGGTCGTCGATCGTGTGATTGTGCTGCGATTAGGCAAGCGCGTAGGGACATTTGATGTCAAATTTACCACGCCCGAACGGGTGGTGGCCGCGATCACCGGCGCCGAATTCGGCGAATTGATGGCAACGAATGGCAACGACAAGTCAGAAGGGTGAGAAGCAATGAGTGAGATAATCAACGAAAAAACAGCGAGCAGCGCACAGTCGACTGCCGTGGCAGCTAGCTCCGTAGAGGTACCAAGCTATCTTCCACGCCAAACCATTGGGCAATTGCTGCGTAATGACCTCGGCTTTCTGCCTGTACTGCTGACGCTCATCATCATTTGGGCCATATTTGGTACCTTAAGCAGCTTCTTCCTGCAACCACGTAATCTTTCCAACCTGGTCCTGCAGATTGCCACAACTGGCATCGACTCCCTGGGTGTTACTCTAGTGTTGCTGCTTGGAGAGATTGATCTTTCGGTCGCTTCAGTTGGCACGCTTGGTGCAGTGGTGATGGGCATCCTCTCGGCACGCAATGGATTGCCCGCCTGGGAAGCTATCTCGATCAGTCTACTCGTAGGCGTGCTGGTTGGCTTTGTCAATGGGTTCTTCATCGCTGTTGTACGTATCCCTGCGTTTATTGTGACGCTCGCTGCTTCGATTGCATATGAGGGCCTCCTGCTGTATCTGCTGGCAGGACAGAGTACGCTGATCATTAATGACACTGCTATTACTGGCATTGCCGGTAGCCCCTACAGTTATTTGCCCTGGTATTTGGGTATCGGTCTGCCAACGGCGGCAGTGGTGATCTATGTCGTGGCAGTCTTGCTGGATCAAGTGAACCGTCGGCGAGTTGGTCTCAGAACCAAGCCGCTCTGGCAACTGATTGTGCAGATTGCGGCGGTCGTCGTGGTCGTTGAGGGGGCAGTCTTCGTGTTTGAAAGCTACCTGGGTGTTCCTAATACCACGGCCATCCTCGTTGGTCTGATTCTGATCTTCTGGCTGATCTTGACCAAGACGAGATTTGGACGTTATATCTACGCCGTTGGCGGCAATATTGAAGCTGCTCGCCGCGCTGGTATTAATGTAGTAGCCATACGCGTAGCTGTTTTCACCCTCTGTTCCACGCTAGCCGTGGTTGGCGGTATTCTGGCAGCCTCGCGTGAGACGGCAGTGGCGAGCCAAGTCAACCCAACATTGCTGCTCGAGTCAATTGGGGGGGCGGTGATCGGCGGCGTCAGCCTCTTCGGTGGACGTGGCTCGGTCTGGTCGATTCTGCTGGGTGTGCTCATCATTGGCAGCCTGGCAAATGGTCTCGCGCTATTGAATGGCAGTCAAGCCACGCAAGAGATGATCGAAGGTGCTGTGTTGTTGATCGCTGTGGCCGTCGATGCCCTTGTGCGCAGAGCTCAGGCTCGCAGCGGACGATAATCTGTCCTTTGGTAAAACTCATAGATTGCGTACTCATGCTGGTCGGCTAGACCAGCATGAGTACGCACATTAAACAAAACAAAAGTTCTCTTCGGCAGAGGAGTCCAGTAATGACCACGCAACGACCATTCCGTTTCGGCGTATCAGCTCACCAGGCACGATCAAAAGCAGAGTGGATAGCCACAGCACACAAAGCCGAATCTCTCGGCTACTCAACCCTACAGATGCCCGACCATTTAGGCGACCAGCTTGCACCCATCCCCGCGTTACTGGCAGCGGCAGAGGCCACACAGACGCTACGCATCGGCAGCTTCGTTTTCGATAACGACTTCCGGCACCCGGTCATGCTCGCCAAGGAGGCAGCCACGCTCGACCTCCTCTCCGGCGGACGCTTTGAACTGGGACTCGGTGCCGGTTGGGAACGTTCCGAGTACGAGCAGGCCGGCATTGCGTATGATCCAGCGGGAGTGCGCATCAGTAGAATGGAAGAGGCATTGCATATCGTCAAAGGGCTCTTTGCTGATGGACCTTTTTCCTTCTCTGGCAGCTACTACACGGTGACTGCGTTAGAGGGACACCCCAAACCAGTTCAACGACCACACCCACCAATCCTCATTGGAGGAGGTGGCAAGCGCCTGCTCTCGACTGCGGCGCGGGAAGCGACGATTGTAGGCTTCACACCCATCTTCCGTGCTGACGGGAGCGGGACGGACTACACCGACGCGACGCCTGCTGCCCTTGAGCAGAAGATCACATGGGTCCGCCAGGCCGCCGGTGAACAGTTCGACCAGTTGGAATTGAACATCCTCATCGGGCAAGTGTTTACGACGGAAGAGCGCGAGCAAGCAGCCTTATTCATCGCCTCGACTCTGGCACCTGGCGTGACAGGGATAACTCCAGAGTTGGTACTATCCATTCCTTACCTGCTGATCGGCACGGTGGACCAGATCTGCACGGATTTGTTGGCTCGCCGCGAGCAGTACGGCATCTCCTACGTGACCGTCTTTGAGAAGAACTTGGAGACGCTCGCTCCCGTGGTGGAACGGCTCGCGGGAAAATGACAAGCTAGTCTAGAAATGACAGTTATGCCCCCTTGCCTGTTGCTGCAGCGAAGCAATCGTTTGCTGCAGCCCTGCTATCTGCCTATTGAAGAGAGCGATTGCTGCAGGATCATGGGTGTTGGCTCTCTGTCTTTGCAAAACCTGCATTTGGAATGTATTATTCCCAATCTTGATATGGATCGGAGCACAGAAGGGATCTTCACCTCCAGGCCCTGTTCGGGGAGGATCACCCGTGATACAAACGTGACCTATCGGCCCTGGGTTGCCTCCAGCAGCTGTCACCCCCTCGAATGAGTGCCAGCTGGGCGTGTTCGTGTCCGAAGTGAAGACTGTATGCCATAGCTTCCCATCCCTGGTGGCACCGCACAGATGCAGATGCCCATCTACATTTGCGCAGCTAATCGAACTAAACGAGCCCGGATTGCCTGCCCGCATCTTGATATTATCGAAGGTAGGCAGCCAACCAGGAGTATCCGGGAGGCGCATCGTGTGCCATAGATCACCTTGACCTTGAGTGCAAACATGGAGCTTTTCATCTTGCAGAGCGATACTCAGGGTTTGGAAAGAGCCTGGAGCCCCTGCAGACACCACCTGCACATCTATGAACGGCAACCACGCGGGGTCCGCAGAGTATATCGTGTGCCACAATTTTCCATCCTGGGTCACACCACATACATGCAATTGATTCAGTACATCCCACAAGCCGGTACAATCGACATTGACGAAAGAGCCTGGGAAGCCTGCCAACTGTGGTTGGTTGATATCTACGAAACTCTCCCAGGTGCCGTTGGTGTGACGAACGCTATGCAATATCCGCCATTGCCCTTGTGACGTCTGAACGATCACACAGATATGCAGTTGCCCAACTAACTCAGCCATCCTCACACGCTGGAATGCTCCCCAGTTGCCTCCTATACGCGCATCCAGGTCCTCAAATGGCTGCCAATTACCCTGTGCGAGTTGGATGGTGTACCACAGTTTCCCACCCTGGGTCACGCCACACACATGCAAATCCAGTTTGCCATCCTGTCCCGCAACACGCGCACAGTCCAAATTGATGAAGAAACCGGGATGCCCTGCCGCCGTAGCCGTCATCTCTTGCCAGGCACTCCACGAAACCGGGGAGCCATCCGTAGAGCCGCTCGTATGCCACATCTTCCCATCGTCGGTAATGCCACACATGTGTAGTTCTGCCATACGTTCGCCTTTCCGCTCTGACTGAGAAGTGTGGCGTGGCAAAAGCCACGCCACTCACACAGTCGCTGATGCATTTACTGGCGAGCCTTGTCACGTAGCTCACGGCGCAGATACTTACCCGTTGTGGTCTTGGGCAGTTCGTCCATAATCTCGACCTGACGCGGATACTTGTAGTTCGCCATGCGCTCCTTACAGAACTCCATCAACTCTTCTGGCGTGACTTTGCCTTCAAAACCACTTTTGAGGGCGACATAGGCTCTGACAGTCTCTCCTCGGTACTGATCTGGTACCCCGACCACAGCCGCCTCACGCACGCCAGGATGCTGATACAGCACGTCCTCAACATCGCGCGGCCAGACCTTGTAGCCAGAGACGATAATCATGTCTTTCTTGCGATCAACGATATAGAACCAGCCATCCGCGTCCATCCTGGCAACATCACCCGTGTACAGATAGCCGTCACGGATGGCGTTTGCCGTCTCTTCGGGTTTCTCCCAGTAGCCAGCGACGACCTCTGGTCCCTTTGTAATCAGTTCACCAACCTCTCCTGGTGGCAGCTCCACACCTGTCGCCACGTCAACAATCTTGCAGATCGTGTTCGGGATAGGCAGACCAACAGCTAACGCGCCGGAGTCGGAATCGACAGGAGCGCGACCACCCATTGGAGTAGCATGCGAAGGCGATGTCGTCTCTGTCATGCCATAGATATTGTGGATATAAGTACCAGTGACCGCCTGGAAGTTTTCCACTATAGCTGGCGAGACAGGAGCACCACCGCTGAACAGCTTCTTCATCGAAGAGAGGTTGCGTGTCTTGATATCGGGATGGTTCATGAGCGCAATGAACACCGTGATTGACGCTACAACGAACGTTCCCTGCCACTTTTCAGTGAGTCGGAGCATCTCTGCCGGGTCGAAGCGATAGAAGGTTATGATGGGCAGACCTGCCAGCGCAGCCACGGCAACGTGGGCAATCAAACCTGTAATATGGAAGAAAGGCGCAACACCAATCACCACATCGCCTTTACCCAGTTGCATCCACTCCTTATAAACGGTTGCGTTAAACACAACATTGGCATGCGTGTTCATAGCCCCCTTCGGCAGCCCCGTCGTACCAGAAGTGTAAGTAAGAAAGGCAACATCTGTGGGCGTAAATGTGGCGAGTTCAACTGGTGCACCATCGAATTTGGAGAGCAGCTCAGCCATATCGAGCGTCTCCGGGAAACGTTGCTTTCTAGAGGCGGTCAAGAGCGGTGAGGTCTCACCTTGACCAGCATAGTCCAGTTCGCTAGTGGTAATGACGAACTGCACCTCTGTATTACCAATGGCATTGCGGGCAACCGTTTCGTACAACGATTCAAGGCAGATAAGACCTTTTGCACCCGAGTCCTTGAGGTGGTACTCAAGCTCCTTCTGCTTGAGCATCGGGTTGCAGAGAACCACGATGCCTCCCGCTTTCCAGATGCCGTATAAGCCGATCAGAAACTGGGGGATGTTTTGTAGATAAAGCGCTACACGATCACCCCGTACAACACCGAGCTCTTTAAGAGCGGCAGCCAGCGCGGTACTCTTACGGTCGAGCTCACCGTAGCTCATTGTCTGATCGAAGTAGTAGATTGCGGCCTGCTCTGGCATCGCCTTCACGGTCGCAAGAAACATATCGAGTCCACTGGCGAACCGTGGTGTCAGCTCTGGCGGTATGTAACCAGGATAGAGCTTGAGCCAGGGACGGGCTTCGTAGGGACTTTTCGTCGTAGATGCTCCGCGAGCCGAGTCGTCCATTTCATGAGCCTCCATAGAGGGCACTCACAGGCGAGTACCCTCTCTTCTAGTCTTCTAGTGTTACTGACGAATAGAATCTGTCACTATTTGACGACGATCGGGTTGACAGGCGCTCCGGTGGCATTCTTGAACTTGATAGGAGCAGCCGCGTAGAGGAAGGTATATTGTTTGTCATCGGCGCAGGATTGGCCCAGTTCTTCCAGATCACAGATCTCGTTGAGGGTCACGCCGAGGTTGCGCATGAGGGCGCAGTGCAACGGGAGCGCAATGCCCGTCTCCTTGTGAATGGTGGTTTCGTTGGCGATGGTATCCGTACAGAGAGCAGGAATCTCCATCTCGTAGAACCACTGCACCAGTTCTTTGCTGTAGGCCAGGCCGGGTTCATTGAACCCTTCATAAAACTTGGCAGCACCTTGGGTGAAGAAGGTATTCAAAAAGCCCGTTCTGATAACCAGAATGTCGTGCTTCTCGATGGTAACACCCTGTCGCTTTGCCACATCAAGCAGGTCCTGGAGATGGATCTCCTCGCCCTTGTCCAGCGCATCTTTGCCACGAGCACGGGCCACATCAAGAAAGATGCCACGTCCGACAACGCCACGTTGAGCGATGGGAAATACGCTGTCCTTCTCCATACCACCAGCTGTAGTTAGGGCATCGTAGCCATTCCAAATCTTGTCATCGTACCAGGTATGTCCTAGCGCGTCATACTGCGTCGAGCCCTGCAGGAACATGACAACCATGTCATCAGCATACTCAAGACCCCCTGGGAAGGCAGGTCCCTTGCCGGCAACATAATGACCCTTGTCAAGAATCATCGTGCGCAGGGCAGAGGTACGCCCGGGCCAGACGGGATCACCGCCTTTATTGCCAATCGCCATACCAATCGTAATGACTTTGCCCTGCTTGACGCTCTGGACACCACGCAAAACCTCGGCGGGGGTCAGGAAATTGAGCGCGCCTACCTCGTCATCAGGACCCCAGCGGCCCCAGTTCGTAGGTGAATCAGCGAGTAGTTCATGCAAGGTCGTTTGTTTGGTAGTCGCTCCATCTGCCATTGCTGTATCCCTCCATTGTAGGATGAGGCGCTCAGCGGAAGCTGCGAAGCGCCTGGCAATGCTCGCACGCGGTGGGTGAAGGATTTACAACCTTACGTCCATCCAGGATGTGTTATTCCAGCGAAGTGCAATCGCAGACAGCCCACCTGACGATGACTCGGGAGCCGAGGAGGGCAACGCGCTCGTTATGGAAGACACGAATCTGGATACGGTCGATTGGAGAGGAGAGAGATGGCGAAATGCACACGGAAGATCCCCTTCGGCCTGAACGTAAGGAGCAGTGTATGGCTCCAACGGACATCGCGCGATCATTGCGCTGTCTACTTCTCAAATAAACCCTACCGGGCAATCGGTAGGTAGCATACCAGGAAATAATACCTTGCGAATGTCGCTTTGTCAAGGGCGATGACTCAGCTCAGCATCGCTCTTGTCCTTTCCTTCATTCTTTGCTATACTGATGACGTGCCCTGGACACCTACCTGGCCTGGGATGATCCGACCTACCGCGAGGTGCCCCATCGCCCCACTCCAACAAAGACGAGGGCTTTCCTGGCCGCGTTCTGTAAGATGTGCCAGGAACTATCAACTACAAGAGCACGACATGAAAAGCAGCAGGAGGGGCAAAAGGTATGGCCATGGATGATGCCAAACCAGACAACAAGCTGCCCAACCGTCGCCCACTTCTGATTGGTGTAGTAGTGGTGATAGCCGTTATAGTTCTCATAGCCTGTATAGCAGTTCTTATTGTCATCACCCCGCGGAGGGGGATACCAACCTCAGGCATTAATTCGGCTTGTAGCAATATCCAGGCCAACCTCAACAAAGATAGGGCTAGGATCCAAAACTTGCAAGCACAGCTAGCGCACACCAGTAATCCTGGACAAATCAAACAACAGATAGCAGGGGTACAGCAAGACATGAACTTCCTTCAGCAACAAGCAAAACAAAATCACTGTCCCCCCTAAGCGTATGCAACGACTTGCCTACATGGGAAAATTTGTAACTCTTCATGACTCCTCGTCGCACATGCTCGATAAATCCGTACTCTACACACACCGCCTGGCCTGAAGAGTTACGAAAATTTTCCGTCAGCCCGCGTTTATCATGTCAATGACCCCAGGGCGTGACGCCACGGGGCTTGTAACTGTGCTCTACTTCAACTCGTGTCTGCCAACATGCGACATTCACGCTTCGGTTTCATCGCACGCTACATCACCTCGCTACAAGAGCAAGGTATAGGGCGTATTGACAAGACGCCCGTCCTGTCCCACAGAGGCAGACGAACTGCTTGCGAGAAAGGAACGTCAAGCATATGGACGCTGTTTTACCCTGGCAGTCCCTATCTCTCGATAGGCGTTATCAGGAACCGAATTACAGCTTCGGCGGGCATGCCCTAACTGTCTCTCTCTGGAAGCGTTGCCGCTTGCGCCTAACAGAATTGTGGGCTATGTTCATAGCCCTATGGGTGCGTTAGTGGTTGCCCACACCAGAGTGTCTTCAGGCAGCATGGATAGGATAGCACTTTACAGGAAGGATGTCAATATGGTAGTATTGCGGCATGAAAGAAAAGAAACGGCCAATGGCCACCACGATACGTCTAGAAGAGCAGGACAGGGAAGCCATAGCCCGCATCAAGGACCTGTACGGCTGTCCATCAGATGTGGCGGCAATCAAGCTTGCTTTGCGATTAACAGCCAGGCAAGAGATTGCCCCTGTGCCCCGCTCCAAAAAGGAACGCCGCATTCCTCCCCGTGCATGAATGCAGGGGCATCCTGCGGCGGTTTCGGTGAAACTGCTTGCACAAGGTTTCTGGAAACGAGCCGCTGTAGAGTGCCGATTTGTAGAGTGCGGATTTATCCAGCACGTCACGTACGGCAAGGAGTATCGCATCTGAAGCGTTATATGAAGCTTTTGCTTGCACATACCTGAACGCTGAGATATGATACAATAGTGTCAGTCTCATCATTGGAAACATAGCGCGTGTAGTGGCAGCCTTTACAGCTGCCAGGATCACACAACGGCCTGATCTTTTCAACCGGCCTCATCTCTTCATTCGAATGAACTATAACAGATCACAGAACTGCATGAAACATGCCTGGGAGCATTGGTGATGGTTGATCGCACTGGACAACAACTGGGAAACTATCGGCTCGTGCGCCTTTTGGGAAAGGGAGGATTCGCAGAGGTCTACCTCGGTGAGCATCGCTATCTCAAAAGCTTCGCCGCTCTCAAAGTGCTGCGGACCTCCCTCAAAGGCCAGGAAGTAGACAAGTTCCTCTCCGAGGCACAAACCCTGGTTCGTTTGAGGCACCCACACATCGTGCGTGTGCTCGAATACGCCATTGATCGGGGAACGCCGGTACTCATTATGGACTATGCTCCAGGTGGGACGCTGCGCAAGCGTCATCCAAAGGGCTCGTATCTCTCACTCGCAACGACCGTGGCTTACGTCAAGCAGATAGCCGATGCCCTCCAATATGCCCATAACCATCACCTCATCCACCGTGATGTCAAGCCAGAGAATATGCTGATTGGCCCGGAACAACAAGTGTTGCTCAGCGATTTTGGCATCGCGTTGCTTTCTTCGACGACCGAATTACTGGATAACCAGGGGATGGCCGGTACTATCCCTTATTCGGCTCCTGAGCAACTGCAAGGGAAACCCACGTTTGCCAGCGATCAGTACTCCCTCGGCGTTGTCGTCTATGAGTGGCTGTGTGGGAAACGGCCATTCGAAGGGAACCGCTGGGACATCATCGATCAACATCTATCCGTCACCCCTCCTCCCTTGCGAGCCACATTCCCTGAATTGCCTGCTGAGGTGGAAGCCGTGGTCATGCGAACGCTGGCAAAGGACCCACAGGAGCGCTTCGTGAGCGTCCAGGCCTTTGCACGTGCGCTCGAACGTGCTGTGGAGACAAGCGGCGTTGATCTGGCAGATGATGCCCAGATCACCGCCGCGCTCAAGGAGCGACCACCCGCTCCATTTATCTCCAGCCCTGACCAGACCTCCCAAAAGATCTTTCTCTCCGCTGCATCCGCCGATGAAGCCTTTGTGACGCGCCTGAAAGCTGACCTGGAGCAGCGTGGGTTGCTTGTCTGGTATAGTAGTTCAGAGAGCACACTCAAGACGCTTGCCGAGGAAGACACAGCTCGCCAGGGCATCCGTGCTGCACGGGTCGCCCTGATTGTCCTCTCACCCCATACACCATCCTCGCCCGTGGTCAAAGAGCATCTGCGCATCGCCAGTATGTACGAGCGGCGGTTAGTGTTTGTCTGGGCCGAAGGCGATGACATCGCCAGCGTTCTGCCTGAAGAATGGGGAAGAACAACTGCCATCGACCTGATTGATGCGCGCCAGGCTCGCTACGAACAGGCTCTCGACACCATCACCGCAGCCCTTGGAGAGCAAACGACAGCTCCCCTGGAACCGTCTTTCTCCTCTGCCGAGACACCTATCGACCCGCGCAACCCATACAAGGGCCTGCGTGCTTTCACAAAAGAAGATGCCCCTGACTTCTTCGGGCGGGACTCGCTAATCCAGGCGCTCATTGAAAGCATGAAGAGCGTGCTCTCATCAGGAGGACGGCCACGCTTGCTGGCAGTGCTTGGGCCAAGCGGCTCCGGGAAGTCGAGTGTCGTGATGGCCGGTTTGCTGCCACGACTCCAGAAGGGAGCATTTCCTGGCAGCACAGGCTGGGTCTACCTGCCGCCCATGGTCCCAGGTAAGAGTCCAATGGAGTCTTTGCTCCTCACACTCGCGCCCTTTTTCCCTGACAAAAACACCTTGCGCAACGGCCTGGCAGACAACACGGGACGCGGCCTGGGTTTGCTCATGGCCCAACTGGTGAAGCAACCAGGAAGCAAAGTCGTGCTCATGATCGACCAGTTTGAAGAGTTGTTCACCCAGACGACAACTGAAGAGGAACGGCGATACTTCATTCACCTGCTGGTCACAGCGGTCACGGACCCATACAGCCCGCTTATCGTCATCTTGACCCTGCGAGCCGATTTCTATGATCGACCGCTGTTCTACCCAGAGCTGGGGCGACTGATCCAGAATCGCCACCGCGTCGTGTTGCCCATGGACTTACAAGACTTGCGGGCCGTCATCGAGCAACCCGCCGCACTTCCCGATGTGCAACTGACCTTCGAGGGTAATCTTGTTGGCGACCTGCTCTTCGAGACACAGGGACAGGCCGGGGCGCTGCCACTCCTCCAGTTCACACTGGACCAGCTATTTCAGCGACGCGAGGGCCACTGGTTGACGCTAGACGCCTACCAGGCGATCGGCGGGGTGAAGGGAGCCCTGGCAAAGCACGCCGAGTCCACTTATGCATCGTTACCTTCAGACGAGCATCGTAGGCTGGCACGGGCCTTATTCTTGCGTTTGATCGACCCGGGCACCATGGAGCAAGATACCACGCGCCGCCGTGCAGCTCTGACAGAACTCTTGCTCCCTGACCCCCGGCAAACGGCGATCATCCGCGAGACCGCCGATGCCTTCATTGCGGCTCGTCTCCTGACCACTAACGAGATCGCAGGGATCAAGACCATTGAAGTCAGCCACGAGGCCCTCATTCGTGAATGGGCACGTCTGACTGAATGGCTGCGCGAGGCACGTGAAGACATCGCCTTGCAAAAAGCGGTGAGCGCGGATACAGCGGAGTGGATACGGCGTGGGAAGCCCAGTGATCGCCTCTACCGCGGCACCCAACTCATCGAAGCGCAAGCGTGGGCCGAACGCAACCTACCCAGCACTAACGAGATCGCGTTTCTCCAAACGAGCGCCGCGGAGCACCGGCAGCGAGAGGCAGCAGAGCTCATCCGCCAGGCACGCGAACTGGCGTTGGAACGCCGGGCCGTGCATCGCTTGCGCCTGCTCGTCGCTGCCCTTTCTATCTTCCTTGTGGTGGCGATCGTATTAGCCTCAGTGGCCGTAGGCAATTTCCGGCAGGCCCAGTTCCTCCAGCAACAGGCCGAGATCCAAGCGCAGATCGCCACCTCTCAAGCACTGGCTGCACAGGCAAATGTTGCTCTGACGAAAAATCACCAGATCGACAAAGCGCTCCTCTTAAGCATCCAGGCCTATCAGACACGCCCTACCAATGCAGCACGGGATAGTCTCCTCAATGCCTTAGAATTCAGTCCTCACCTGCTCAGCGTGCTACAAGCTGGCTCGGCGGTCAATCAACTCGCATTTCGCCCCGATGGTCAAACGTTAGTTTCTTTTACGAGCGATGGGAAAGTCACCTTCTGGAACATGAAGACCAGGAAAGGCCATACGCTCCACCTGGACTTCCGTGGTCAGATCACATCCAATTGGGCCATCAGTCCCAACGACCAGATGGTGGCCGGCGCCAGCGACCACGGCTTGTGGCTGTGGGATGGCAGAACAGGGGCAAAAATTGTTCAACTGGAACCGGCCAACCCGTTCTTTGATCCCGCCCATCCCGATACGCCCCTCGCCTTCAGTCCTGATGGCAACTTGCTCGCCTCGGCCCGCTGTACTGCGTACGACGCCGCCAGTCATTGTACGCAGGGCAGCCTGCTCTTGTGGCATCTGACCTCTCAACCACCGAGCAAACAACTGCTGGCCGCTGAACCTGCTCTTGTCACTCACCTGGCCTTCAGTCCCGACGGAAACACTTTGCTGGCCAGCTCGCAAGCGTTAGGATCAGGCAGCGGACATGGCAGTCTTCAACTCTGGGATGTCGCCTCTGGCACAACCCGCACGGCGCACTTCGCCGACGTCAAGGGCATGCTAGAAAATTTTGTGCTGAGCCCTGACGGCAAGACCGTGGTAGCCAGCGATGGCAACAATTCCATCTTCTTGTGGGATGTGGCATCACAAAAAGCGCTGCCAGGATCTCCGATCACTACTCCCATGGTCGATGCGCTCGCCTTCAGCCCGGATGGCAAAACGCTGGCATCCTCACAAGGTATTCTAGGCACAGATAAAACAGTGCAACTCTGGAACCTGAGCTCTGGGTCCACTAGCAGCCTGCCCCTTATGGGTCACAACGACAGTATTACGAGTCTGACCTTCAGCCCCGATGGCAAAACACTCGCATCCGCCGATAGCAGCGGCACGATTCTCTTGTGGAATACAACAGCCAGAAGTTCCATCGCCCAAACACTCGGCTACGACCATCAATTGTCCACTGCCATGTTCAGCCCCGACGGCAGCATGATCGTGGCAGGCAATGGCCAGGGGCAGGTCATCCTGAAGGATGCAAGCACAGGAAACCTCGTCGCGATGCTGGATGCTACGCAGGGTCCTGTAATGGCACAAAACTCCTCCAGTACTGATAGTCCCCTCACCATCGAAAGCCTGGCCTTCAGCCCGGATAAGCGCATCCTGGCAGCCGGCAGGTTCGATGGCACGATGTTCCTGTGGAATGCCGCGACCAGGCAACTCATCACCCACTTCCGCACGCAACCGCAGTTGAGAACGATCATTTTCAATGCTGATGGTCGTACTCTGGCAGCAAGTTACGATACTGGAGCCATTCTCCTGTTGAATAGCACGACCGGGCAGGTACTTCACCGGCTGATGCATCCTCCACTCAATAGCGGTACCGTCTCCAACGTAGCCTTTAGTCCAGATGGAACCATGCTGGCGTCCGGCGACAACAAGGCTGTGATCTTCTGGAACGTTGCCACGGGCCAACAGGTCGGTCAGCCCCTGACGGCTCACTCCATGGCGAGTATTAAAAGTGTCGCATTCAGCCCAAACGGACAGACCGTAGCCGCACTTGACGACGGGAGCAATGGCAGCAACGGCAGCAACATTATGTTATGGGACGTTGCCACGATGAAACCTCTGTTGACGCAACCGCTGCTCAACAGCGACCCGAATGTGACCTCGGAGGTCCCATCTCAAACAGGGCTAGTATTTAGCCCAGATGGCACGATGTTGGCTGCCGGTGATACCCAGTCAGTCAGCATCTGGGACCTGACGCTGACGAGACCCGAACGCATCCATACCTTCTATGCCCCCACGAATGATTCGGTGATCCCCTACGCGCCTGTGACGGATGTCGCACTCAGTCCCGCTGGACAACAACTTCTCATCATCTCGGACACTTCCTTTACGAACTACGCCGTCACCTTACGGACGTTGAATGAGGCAGCATTGCTCGTTGATGCTTGCAGTATTGCCAACCGCAACTTCACGCTGGGCGAATGGCAACAGTTTGTAGGAAGCAATCAACCGTATCAGAAAGTATGCCCCAGTTTCTCGGTCGATAGCAGTGTGATCCAGAATGAGCTGACGCAAGCACATGTTGCAGTCCAAGCAGGCGATCAGCAACGTGCACAATCACTTTACCAGCATGCAACACAAGAGGCAGTCCCACTCGATGATGATTTTCTCAACAACAACGTGTGCGCCTGGGGGAGCACCGATCAGTTTGCCCAGGAGGTCTTGTCAGCCTGTGACCGGGCTGTCTCCCTCAACCCCTATAACGGCGAATACTACGATAGCCGAGCTGTGGCACGCGCGTTACTGGGAAATAAGCAAGGGGCTATTGACGATCTAAACTTCTTTGTGCAATGGGAAACACAGCAGAATGTGAACGCGCCAGGGCAGGATCCAAGCCAGCAGGCTTTCCATAAACATCGCGTCAATGAGCGCATGCAGTGGATCCAGCAATTGCGCGCGGGACACAATCCTTTTGATAGCAAGACGTTGCAGGCAATACGCGTGGAATCTAACATCGATCAGTAAGGCTTCTCTCTAAAAAAATGCCCTGGCGATCCCGTTGCCTGGCTTTTGGCATGGATTTAACGCTATAGTATTACTGCCTAGTTGATGTTGTTGTTGTATTCGTTTTGTGTTTTGTTGCCTCAGTAAAGAAGACAGCTTGAGAGTCACAAGAAGGAATCTATGGGCTGTCTTTCAGTACGCTCATCCACCTCCGCCAGACCACCGGGCTCAAGCGAGGCAGCCTGGTGGAATATCAGGATTGCAGCCTGCTGGATGGTGCTCAAGCCATCGGACTCGTTGCTTCAATCCTTGCTTTTCAGCCGCATTGTGCGAGTGTCGTATTCTGTAACAATCCGTGTAAATTTCGTTCTGAGCATTCCTACATCCGGGAGACACCCCTGCAAAGAGCTCGATAACGATGCCTCCCAGGCTGACGAAAACAAACAGGCCAGGAGTAGGTTTCCCTACGATCGCCGCCACATCCTCGAACGGGAGCCAGCCAGGAGGCCAATCGGGCGGGTTCGAGAAGCGGATGGTGTGCCACAGTTTCCCGTCGTGGGTGACGCCACACACATGCAAGTCACCTTGCAGGCTCTCGCAACTGACAGCACCAAACGAGCCTGGATTGCCCGCGTGCTCTTTGATGTTGTCGAACGTATGCTGCCAACTGGGAGGATTCGTCGAGAAGCGGATCGTATGCCACAGATTGCCCTCTGCTTGAGCGCAGACGTGGAGATTGTGGTCTATATCGCCTGCCGCGATACTGACCGAGGAGAAGCGGTCTGGCGCATTCGTCGCCGTCTTCTGCACATCTTTGAACGGCTGCCAGGCACTCTGCGAGGAGCGGATGGTGTGCCACAGTTTCCCATCATGAGTGACACCACACACATGCAGGTCGTCGCCAATGCCTTCACAATCAATGCTGATGAAAGACCCGGCAAAGTGCGTCAATGCATTCACATCCTGGAAAGCATCCCAGGTGCCATCCGCGTGACGGATGGTATGCAACATGCGCCATCTTCCAGATGCCGTTGAAGCAGTGACACAGACATGGAGGCCTTCAGCTGTTTCCGCGATGCCCAGCTTCTGGAATTTACCCCAACGGTCCCCTATGCGGACAGTGACATCATCAAATGGTTGCCAGGCCTGTTGTGGGAGGCCGCTCGAGTACCATAGCTTCCCATCCTGGGTGATGCCACAGACTCGCACAGCTGCAAGCAGCCTGGCACAATCCATACTGATGAAGGGGCCTGGATCTCCCGCTCCGCTAGCTTCTACATCTTCCCATGGCTTCCATGTATCCACAGAGCGCTCCATGGTGCGGATGGTGTGCCACAGCTTCCCATTGTTCGTTACGCCAAAAACGTCTAGTTGTGCTATACCCATGTGAATTGTCTCCTTTCTCTTTCAAGGTAAATATACGCCGAAAAGCGAGGGAATTGGAAGATGTTTAATGGCTGTCAGACTGGTAGGCACCTGGGCTTTCGCAGCAAGTCCCCATGTGCTAGGATATGGATGGTACATGTAACCTAGCAGAGGAGCAATACACCATGCCAGAAATTGACAATGATCACGTCTTCGGTTTCGACACATTGTCCATTCACGCAGGCCAGCGGCCTGATCCAGCCACAGGCGCACGAGCAGTCCCTATCTACCAAACAACGTCCTTCGTCTTCGATGATACCGACCATGCCGCGCACCTCTTTGCCTTGCAGCGCTTCGGCAATATCTACACGCGCATCATGAACCCCACGACAGCCGCCTTTGAGGAGCGCATCGCCGCCCTGGAAGGTGGCACGGGCGCAGTTGCAACTGCCTCCGGCATGGCAGCACAGATGGCAACGATGATGACGCTACTGCGTCCTGGCGACGACCTGGTCTCCTCCAGCAGCCTCTACGGAGGCACCCACACGCAGTTCGATCTCACCCTACGCACCTGGGGCATCAACACCATCTTCGTCGATAGCACCAATCCCGATAACTACCGCCGTGCCCTGACGCCACGCACACGCGCCTTTTACGGCGAAACCATCGGCAATCCACGCGGAGACGTGCTCGACATCCGAGCAGTCGCGGACATCGCGCACGAGGCGGGCGTCCCACTCATTATCGACAACACCTTCGCCACTCCCTACCTGTGTCGCCCGTTCGAGTATGGGGCGGACATCATCGTGCACTCAGCAACCAAGTTCATCGGTGGGCACGGCACCTCGATTGCGGGAGTGCTCGTCGAGAGCGGCAAGTTCCCTTGGGACAACGGGAAGTTCGCGCATATCGTTGACCCTTCTCCAGGCTACCATGGTGTACAGTTTTATGAAACTTTTGGGGATTTCGCTTTCGTGATGAAGGCCAGAGTGGAGACGGTCCGCGATACCGGTGGATGTATCAGCCCCTTCAACGCTTTCTTGCTTTTACAGGGCTTGGAGACGCTCTCGCTGCGTATGGAACGGCACTGCCAGAACGCACTCCAGGTTGCACAGTTCTTGCAGGAGCACCGCGCCGTCAGTTGGGTGCATTACCCTGGTTTGCCCGATGATCCAGCGTACCCGCTGGCCCAACGCTACCTGCCTCGCGGGGCTGGCTCTATCTTCACCTTCGGCGTCAAAGGCGGCTACGAAGCTGGCAAGTCGGTCATCAACCATGTGCGCCTCTTCTCTCATCTCGCGAATGTTGGCGATGCCCGCAGCCTGATTATCCATCCCGCCAGCACGACCCATCAACAACTTTCGCAGGAAGACCAGTTAGCAGGCGGTGTCACCCCCGACCTGATTCGCCTCTCCATCGGCCTCGAAAATATTGAGGATATCCTGTGGGACCTGGATCAGGCGCTGCTGGCGTGACACACTATTGTACGAGCGGGATCTGATTGCCTGCAATTTCACGAGACAGAACATCCAGAATAGGATACGGCTATATGAACGACCATACCCCGGACATGTACGACCGCTTGCAGCTCTTGCGGCAGTACCGGCATGTTGCCATCGTCGGCATCTCTGCCGACCAATACCGTCCCAGCCACTTTGTCGCCATCTACCTGCAGGCCGAGGGCTACAACATCGTTCTCATCAACCCGCGCTATGCCGGGCAGACGATTCTAGGTAAGTGCGTCTATTCCTCTCTTACCGAGGCAAAAGCCGCAGGGGAGCAGATCGAGATCGTCGATGTTTTCCGCCGCGCTGAGAATGTACCCCCCGTGGCCGACGAGGCAATTGCCATCGGCGCACAGGTACTATGGCTGCAATTGGGCATTCGCAATGACGAGGTCGCTCGCAAGGCTCAAGAGCATGGGCTGACGGTGGTGCAGGATCGCTGTATGAAAATCGAACACGCTCGCTTTTTCGGTGGGTTGCATACTGTAGGATTGAATACAGGGGTGATTTTAGCACGCAAGCTCTAATATGGTCGATGCAGGAGCACGGTACCATCTGGCTCCTGCATCGATCAGGTTGAGGGTCAGAAGAGACTCTTTACCTGGACATGCCTGGCAGTATTGCCTGTCCAGCTATTACTTCTTCGCCTTGTTTTTCGCATTGCCTGCTGCTACCTTGCTTTTCTTATCTTCAGCCTGCGCTGTTGCGCTGTTGGCCGCAGTATTCTCGACCTCGACCGCGGTCACGTCGCCTTCCTCGCTCCTGGGCTGCGCCGGTGTGGCTTCGGGCGCGTTATCTCCGCCCGTGGTTTCGACCACATTGCTTTCTGTGCCTTCAGACTGCGCCGGAGTGGTTTCGGCGGCCTGAGTTACATCGCTTTCCTCAGCTTCGGGTTGTGTAAGGCTGGTTTTGGCGGCGGCAGTCTCGACTGCAGCCTGCGCCACATCGTCGCTCTTGCCCTCGGGCTGCACCGTGCTATAGCCAGTCCTGTCATTCCCTACCTTGTTGAGCATGACATCGCTTATCTTCCCGTTACCTTCGGTATAAGCAAGAAAGCGATTGACGATTACCCCCGCGGCATAGAGAATGAGGGCGTCGAAGAGGGGCATTGGGATGGCACCGAGTATGAAATGAAGCACTTGCGGGAAGAACAGCGGCAAGGGTATAGCATTACTGCCATAGCTGCTGTTCTGCGTGAAAAGGACGACAGTTCCGACGAAGATGTCGAGGATACCGACGATAGCGACTATCCAGGCGGCGCGCTTACACCATTCGCCAATTTGATACTTTTTTAGTTCATTCACGAGTGTTTTTCTCCTTTTTAGGGGTCACCTTTCGTTGTTGGGTACAACCGCATTATTTGGTGGAGAGCTCACAAAATCACCGAAAAATGAGCTCAAATGAACACATCACCACCACTAACCGTGGCTGTACCCGTTGTTGGTGCCCACAGAAAAGTCCCTTCTTTGGTGGATTTGATCAACTTCTCCCCATAACTCCTCAGGTACCTGATTCCTCGCCGCACGTGACGTGACGTGCTCGATAAATCAGCATTCTACCTACGGCGGCTCATGTGTGCTTTTGCTGTGGACCTGGCAGCCGCAGGCTGCCAGGTCCACAGCAAAAAACTGTTTGCGAACCACCAAAGGTGGTGAGGAGTTCTCCCCTTAGTAATATTGGCTACGCCATGACGCAGGGCGAGAGTAAATTGTCTATGTGCAGTATAGCGTCTATAGAGAGCTACGTCAATAATTCGCGTGCGATGACCAGGCGTTGGATCTGGTTCGTGCCTTCATAGATTTGCGTAATTTTGGCATCACGCATCATGCGCTCGGCGGGATACTCCTTCATATACCCGTAGCCACCGAGCACCTGGATCGCATCGCCGGTGACGGCCATAGCAGCATCTGATGCAAACAACTTCGCCATCGAGGAATACATGCTGAAATCTTCCTCGTCACGATCGATCATCTCTGCCACGTTGTAGATCAGCAACCGTGCAGCCTCTACTTTCACGGCCATATCCGCCAACATAAATTGGATGCCCTGGTTATCTGCTATAGGCCTGCCGAACTGGACGCGTTGCTTACTGTACGACACGGCCAGGTCAAGCGCTCCCTGAGCAATGCCTAACGCCTGTGCGCCAATGCCGGGACGGGTGCGGTCCAGCGTCATCATGGCAATCTTAAAGCCATCACCTTCACGCCCCAGCAGGTTTTCTGCAGGCACCTCACAGTCGGTGAAAATCAGTTCTGCGGTCTGTGAACCCTTGATGCCCATCTTATCCTCAATGCGCCCCACGGAGAAGCCTGGAAAATCCTTCTCCACGATAAATGCGCTAATGCCACGAGTCCCTACCTTCGGATCGGTGATGGCGAAGAGAGAGTTGACCTGCGCCAGTCCACCATTGGTGATGAACCGCTTCGAGCCGTTGAGGATGTACTTATCACCTTTGCGCACCGCCATCGTCCTCATTGCGGCTGCATCGGAGCCGGAGCCTGCCTCGGTCAGCCCAAAGGCGGCCATCCACTCACCACTGGCCAGCGGGGGCAAGTACTTGCGCTTCTGTCCTTCGTTGCCTGCCAGTAGGATGGGTGTCGCCCCCAGTTGCTGCACTGCCAGCAACAGGCTAGTCGTGGCACAGTGGCGCGCGAGTTCTTCAATCGCCATCACGATTGCCAGTTCGCTCGCTCCGATGCCACCATATTCGGTGGGGAAGGGCATAGCGAGTATGTCTTGCTGCGCGAGCAATTCCTTCATATCCCAGGGAAATTCCCCGGTATGGTCGATTTCCGCGGCGCGGGGCGCGACCCGCTCCAAAGCTAGCTCCCGAATCGCTTCTATGATTGCCTGTTCATCTTCGTTGAGGTGACATACGGCCATGCGCTTTCTCCTTAATGTGTTTATATAACTCTTCAGGTCTCTACTCTTCAAGACTCCTCGTCGCCGGCGGCAGTGAGGAGTCTTGAAAAGTTATCCACAAAAAAGTATATCACAGGGCTTCTGTTAACGTAGCGTTGCTATGCAAGTAGGAATGTGATATAATACGCACAGAACCTAGGAAACCCTTTGAGAAAAGTGGACGAGATGCCCACTTTTCTGTTTGCCAGGGACATTTTCTTTGCACTCGAAAAATCGATGTAGTGTCTATCGGGCGTCCAGCGGGAGGAGCATGGCACATGAGAAGCGAATTTCAAGCTGCTATCGCACAGTTAATTGCTGAGAAGGGATTACCCCGCGAAGTAGTGATGGAGACGGTTGCCACCGCCCTGCTATCTGCCTACCGCAAGAGTTCTGGCGGCGGCGAAAACGTACGCATTGAGGTGGATAAAAACGGCGAGGTACGGGTGTGGGCGACAAAACGAGTGGTGGCACAAGTCAGCGATCCCAACGAGGAGATCTCTCTGGCAGAGGCACAGCGCCTGGTTCCGCGAGCCGCTCTGGGGCAGTCCATTGATGTCGATTCTTCGTTTATCTTCCAACGGATTCCGGCACAGACGGCCAAACAGGTCATTTTGCAACGTATCCGCGAGGCCGAGCACGAGCACCTATACGAGCAACTCAAAGATTGGGTCGGCGAGATTCGCCTCGGCACGCTCACACGCAAAGACCCCAACCGTGGCTGGCTCCTCGAATTTGACAAGGCCGAGGGCGTGATGCCTCCTGGCGAAGAGGTTGCAACCGAACGATACCGCGCGGGTCAGCGTTTACGCGTCTACGTCTATGATTTACGCCGCATCCAGGGACGCAGCCTGCAAATTATGGTCTCACGCACCCATCGCGACCTGGTACGTCGCTTGTTCGAGGCCGAGGTCCCCGAAATCTACGAAGGAACCGTTGAGATCAAAGCCATCGCACGCGAGCCCGGCAGCCGCTCAAAAGTGGCGGTGGTTGCCCGGCAAGAAGGGCTAGACCCCATTGGGTCCTGTGTGGGGGTACGGGGTTCTCGTATTAACAACATCGTGCACGAACTCAACGATGAGAAGATCGATATTATCCAGTGGAGTGCTGACCCGGCTAGCTTTGTAGCCAACGCGCTTAGCCCGGTGAGGCCGCTACGAGTGGTTTTGCGCGAATCTGACCATACGGCACTGGTCACTGTGCCAGAGCGACAACTCTCCCTGGCGATCGGGAAAGACGGGCAAAATGCTCGCCTTGCCGCCAAGCTCACAGGATGGCGCGTCGATGTCATCAAACCTGTCGAAGGCGAAGTGTACGAAGAGCGCCTCGATAACGGGCATGAGGCAACAACTCCCCACTCAGGACGCCGTGAACGCAGCGAGCGTTCTCATGGCCGTGGTGACCGCGGTGACCGTGGCGATGGCATGAGCGGAGGAACAAGACGTAACCACCAGTATCGTGGGAGCGGCGGTAGACGCAACTACGATGAGGACTGAGGAATTACAGTATGGTCAAGGCAGGAAGTAAGCAGCCCAGAAGGCCAAAGCATGTTCCATTGCGCACCTGTGTCTTCTGTCGAGAAACCAAGCCGAAGCGCGAACTGCTACGTGTCGTGCGCACACCTGATGGGCACGTGATGATCGACGCTACAGGCAAGAAATCCGGGCGTGGAGCTTATCTGTGCGCACGACTCTCTTGTTGGGAGAACGCTTTGAAGAAAAAGCGCCTGGAACAAGAATTTGAACTTACATTGTCCGAGGAAGACCGGGCTGGCCTGGACGCCTTCATTGCCACACTGCCCAGGGATGAACCTGCGCAGCCTGCAGAGAAGGCAGGGAAAGCACGAGCTACCCGTAAGAAAGCAACGACCGATGCAACTATGTTGCAAAGAGAAGCACAGTAAGCTATACTAGAGTATCATTGTATACTTATCGTCCATCCTCCTTTGGAGGCAAGTAATCACTCACCAGTGTATCAGCAGCATCCATCCCTCGGGTTGGATGAGGATTGAAACAAGCATGAGTCATTTTATCTCTACTTTTGCTAGAGACACAGCCTCTCGTCTACAGAGCAGTTGGAGTGAGCTAATGTTTGCGGAGCAACAGCTATGAGCTACTAACTCTAGTGACCCTGCCAAAAAGCGAACATACCTGGCACTGCCCGACGAGGGACTGTCTCCCTTCTCCTATGCAGAGAAGGGAACAGTTCTTTTTTATGGCTGTGAAGAGAGATTCCGCCGCCACTTGTGGCGCATCAATCAAGGGGAAGGAGTCATCTTCATGAGTAATAATATATCAGAATATCCAGATGGCAACGAGCCAACCAAACCGACAACCACGAGAAGTCGCGCAACCGCTCGTGCAAAATCAGAGAGCGTCACACAAGGCAGTCAGGAACAACCGACACGTCCAACCGCGCAGCGTCGTACTACCTCTGCTCCATCTGCTGCTCGCAGCCAGAGTGCTTCACCAACGTCTAACGCTGATGGGACAGCGACGGCTCGCACCCACCATACAGCAAGGAACGTGAGTGCTCCCCTGGCACCAACTCCGGCAGCACCGACGCAACGGCCAGCGTCTAGCCCTCGACCGCCAGTTCGTCCACAAGCCCCCTCCCAACAGCCCGGTACCGCACCGCAACAGCGGCCAGGCTCACCTGGTGGGACGTCTGCCTCGCGCCCGGCGGGCCCTGGTTTTCCCTCACGCCCCGGCAACCGACCTGGTAGTACATCATCGGCTCCTGCACGTCCTGCTTATCAAGGGCACCCGACTTCTGCACGTCCCAGTTCTCAGGGACGTCCAGGCACAGCACGACCCGCAAGTCGCCCAGGGACACCTGGACAGCGACCACAGGAACGACGCGGTACAGCCACAAAAGAGAAACCGACTGGACCTGTCGCCATTCCACCCCAGATTGTGGTGAAGGACATGGCCGAATTGTTGCATGCGACCCCCAACGAGATCATTCGCAATCTCATCAAACATGGCATCTTTGCCAGCATCAACCAGGTGGTTGATTATGAGAAAGCGGCAGTGGTCGCAAAAGAACTTGGCTTTGAGCCGCATGAGAGTGCACTGACGGTGGCGCCTGCCGTACAGCGCGAGAAAGGGCTCTCGGCCAATGAAGCCATGATGGCGGCACGCCATGAAGATAACATGGTCGTTATCCCGCCAGTCGTTACGATCATGGGCCACGTCGATCACGGGAAGACTTCCCTGCTGGACACCATTCGCAAAACGAAAGTCGCTGCCGGTGAAGCTGGTGGCATCACCCAACATATTGGTGCCTACCAGATCGAGGTCAGTGGCAAGAAAATCACCTTCCTGGACACCCCGGGTCACGAGGCATTTACCGCCATGCGTGCCCGTGGTGCACAAGTGACACATATCGCCGTCATCGTCGTCGCGGCTGACGATGGCGTGATGCCACAAACACGCGAGGCCATTGACCACGCTCAGGCCGCCAAGGTGCCCATCATCATCGCACTGAACAAGATCGACAAGGCGAATGCTAACCCGGAGCATGTCAAACAACAGCTCGCCGAGATAGGGGTTCTGATTGAAGAGTACGGTGGCGATGTGATCTGCGTGCCCGTTTCAGCACGTAGAGGCACGGGCATTGATGATCTGCTGGAAATGATCCTGCTCGTAGCCGAGGTACAGGACATCCGGGCCAACCCCAATCGCCCCGCGACCGGGGTCATCATCGAGGCTCGACTGGAAAAGAACACTGGCCCAACGGCAACGGTGCTGATCCAGCAGGGGACGCTCAAGATGGGCGACAACATCGTTGTTGGCGCGCTGGCCGGGAAAGTACGCGCTATGTTCAACGACCGTGGCAAACGCATCCAGAAGGCGCCACCCAGTGCACCGGTCAGTATTCTTGGCTTGCCCGAAGTGCCGCAAGCCGGTGACCGTCTGGAAGTGATGCCTGACGAGCGCACTGCCAGGCAGCATGCCACGCAGGTCGCAGAGCAACGCCGCAACGAGAGTATGCCGCTTGGTCAGGTCAGCCTCGACACGCTCTACACGCAGATGCAAGAAGGTAAAACCAAAGAACTGAACGTAGTTCTCAAATGCGACGTTCAGGGGTCAGCCGAGGCCATCAAGAATGCTCTGTCGAAGCTGGGAGAAGACAACATCAAGGTACGCCTGATCCACGAGGGCATTGGCAATATCAGCGAAACCGACGTGCACCTGGCCGCTGCATCGGGAGCCGTGATCATCGGCTTCAGTGTCAAGGCTGATGGGGCCGCACAACGCCAGGCACAAAAAGAAGGAGTCGAAATTCGCTACTACGATGTCATCTATCAGCTCCTCAATGACATCCAGGCCGCACTCACCGGCATGCTAGAGCCAACCTTCCGCGAGGTGATCGAGGGGCATGCCGAGGTGATGCAGATCTTTAAAGCTGGCAAAAACACTGTGATTGCTGGCTGTCGCGTCACCGATGGCAAGATTACCCGTTCCTCACAAGCACGCATCTTGCGCAAAAATGTGAAGGCGTATGAAGGCCTGATTGCTTCGCTGCGCCGTGGCAAAGACGATGTACGTGAGGTCGCGACAGGTTACGAATGCGGTATCGTCCTCGAAGATTTCACTGAGTTTGAGGTCGGTGATATTATTGAGACCTTCCGACAAGAGCAGGTAAAAGCGGGAGCATAAACCGTGTAGTAGCGACCACGTCACGTGCTCGATAAATCGTAACTGTTCAGGACTCCTCGCCGCACGTGACGTGCTCGATAAATCGGCACTCTACCTACGGCGGCTCGCTCATGCTTGTAGTGAGTGCGGGCTGTGCCGCCTGCGGCGGCACAGCCCGCACTCACTACCCAATCCCTGCGAACTGCCGGAGGCAGTGAGGAGTCTTAAAGAGAAGAGACCTGAAGAGTTACGTCGCCAGGCAAAAGGAATCTACAATGCCAAATCTACACCGACAAGAGAAACTAGGCGAATTGATCGCGGTCGAACTCAGCGACCTGCTGCGCACTCGTCTGAAAGACCCTCGCATTGGCTTCGCCAGTATCACCCGCGTGGAGGTGAGCGGCGATTTGCGCTACGCCAAAGTCTTCGTGAGCGTGATGGGAACGACTGATGAGCAGGAGGAAAGCATGAAAGGGCTGAGACACGCGGCAGGCTTTTTACGCCATGAACTCGCCAGCCGCCTCACCTTGCGCTACATGCCAGAACTGGCTTTCAAGCTCGATACCTCCATTGAACAAGGTGCACATGTCCTCGAACTCATCCGTCAGATAGAGCAAGAAAATTAACAAGCGAGCAGCCAAACGTGAATAACAACACCTTTGATCAGCAGATCGACCCAACACTCATCCAGCAAGCTATGGCGCTGATACAGCCAGCGCGACGCATAGCGTTGATTGCGCATGAGAACCCTGACGGCGATTGTATTGGCTCGGCACTCGGCTTTGCACATATCCTCATGCAACTGGGAAAAGTATGTGTACCTGCCTGCGCAGACCCGGCCCCGAGCACACTCGCCTTTCTGCCAGGAGTGGAGATGCTGCAAACTACCCTGGGCGATGAAGCTTTCGACCTGGTTATCGCCCTGGATGCTGGCGAATTATCACGTTTTGGTCCCCTCTACGAACAACATCGTACGTTCCTGGAGCACACCACGCTGCTCAATATTGACCATCACGTCAGCAGCAGCGGCTGTGGGCAGGTCAACATCGTCGACCCTAGCGCGGCAGCTACCGCGGAACTGGTGGTGCTGTTCCAGCAGCAGGCAGGATTACCGCTTTCCACTGAAGCGGCGCTTTGCCTGCTCGCAGGGGTTATCACCGATACCCATTCGTTCCAATACACCAGCACCACATCACGCACGCTGGAAGTGGGAGCAGCCTTGCTGCGTGCCGGAGCCATCCCCGAAACTATCGTCAAGCCGATCTACCGCACACGTCCCTTAGCACTGATGCGCTTCCAGGCAATGGTGATCGACAACGCCCATACTTCTTGCAACGGACGCCTGATCTGGTCGCAGGCGACCGGTGCCACGCTCAAAGCTACAGGAGCGCAGGTAGAGATGGACGACAATTTCGCTGGCATGCTACGCGATATCGAAGGAGTACAGATAGCGGCCTTCTTCAAAAGTTACGATGATCCTGCCATTACTCGGCTCAGCCTGCGTTGTGCGGCCCCTTACAACGCAGCCGCTATCTGCCAGCGTTTCGGCGGCGGTGGCCATGAACGGGCCGCCGGTGCCACACTGCATATGCCTATTGCAGAGGCAACCGCGATGGTAGTAGCCGAACTTGAGCAGGAACTGAGTAGTTGAGCGTGCAAGAGGCTTATGGACGGCATATTCAACATCAACAAAGCCACGGGCATGACTTCTCACGATGTCGTAGCAACCATGCGTAAACTGCTCAAGCAGAAGCGCGTCGGGCACGCAGGCACACTTGATCCGGCTGCCAGTGGCGTGTTGCCCATCTGCGTCGGACAAGGAACGCGAGTTGCCGAGTACCTGAGTGACAGCGGCAAGGCATACCAGGCCGAGATCATCCTGGGTGTCGTCACCGACACCTATGACAGTGAAGGCACGGTTATTCGCACCGCCGACCCAGGCGCAATACATCGTGCTCAGCTTGAGGAAGCGCTACAACGCTTCGTTGGCCCACAGTTGCAAATGCCACCGCGCTACTCTGCTATCAAGCTTCACGGTCGGCACGCTTATACACGAGCCCGCGCAGGTGAGGAAATCGCCCTGGAGCCGCGTCCCATTACCATCTCTCACCTTGAAGTCCTGACATGGCTCCCCCCACACCTGACCCTCGCTATCGAATGTAGCAAGGGCACCTACATCCGCTCCCTAGCCTACGACCTTGGCGAGCTTTTGGGTTGTGGCGCATACCTGGGCGCCCTGGTGCGTACACGGAGCGGCCCTTTCTCGCTCGCGGAGAGCATGACGCTTGCACAACTTGAGCAGGCTATTGCGGCGGGGACGGTCCAGGAGCATCTCCATCCTGTAGATACAGTACTTCAGCAATACCCTGCACTCCTGCTTGATGATGCGACCGTCGCACGTGTGCTCCACGGCAACACTTTCACATACGCTGACCAACCTGGACATTCATCCGGTGACCTTGCACGTGTCTACGATACTGCCGGACACTTTCTTGCTATCGCAGCATGGGATGGAGAACGAGAACTGTGGCAACCCAAGAAAGTGCTGGTCTCTTGTTGCTAGTACGAGGCGACTGTGGTACTATAGCCGTAACAGAACCTGTCAATTACCTTACTAAATAGATATGGAATATACAACAACGCTATCAGCAAAAGAGCCTATCGTCATTACCATTGGGAACTTTGACGGTGTGCATAAAGGACATCAACGCCTGATGCACTATCTCTGTCTCATGGCCCAACAACTCGACTGTAAGCCGGCGCTGGTCACCTTCTCGCCACACACCTTACTAGTTGTGCAACCTGATATTGATCTGCAGTGCTTGACGACCCTCGAAGAGAAATTAACACTGACACGACGTTTGGGCCAGATTGCTGATCACGTCATCATCTCCTTTACGCCTGAAGTCATGGCCATGAGTGCGCAGGCATTCATAGATAGCTTGTCCGAACGTTTTATTATACGAGGACTCGTCGTCGGAGCAAACTTCAGCTTTGGACGTGGCCGCATGGGTGATGCGACATTCCTTCAGCGCTATGGTCAGGAACATGACTTGCAGATAGAGATTATTCCACTGGAGGAAGCAGAGCAAACGCGCATCAGTAGCACACGCATTCGCACACTGGTCAGTGAAGGGCAGGTAAGCAAGGCTAATGACATGCTAGGGCATCCGGTCACGGCCTGTGGGATTGTCGTCCATGGTGATCATCGTGGACGGCTTTTAGGATTTCCCACCGCGAATCTGGCATCCGAGCCGCACAAGCTCTTGCCAGCCGATGGCGTCTATGCTGTGTATGTGCACGTGGCAACTCCGGCGGACGGGAGCGACCAGGCCTCTACCGTCTATAACGGCGTCGCGAATATTGGGATACGACCGACCTTCTATGGGCAGAAACGTCATGTGGAGGCACATTTGCTCGATACAGACATCAATCTCTATGACCAACGTATCACGCTAGACTTCATCGCACGCCTGCGTGGCGAGCAACGCTTCGCAGGTATTGAAGCGTTGAAGGCACAAATCGCATCTGATGTGCAACAAGCACGTCAGATCTTGCGATAGGGGGTGGGCAACGTGAAAGTTCGCCAAAGTCCACTTTCAAGATTCGAATCGTTTATGCAGCGCATGGTTGAGACACCCTTTGCACGTCTCTTCCCATCGAAGCTAGAGCCTGTAGAGTTGGCCCGCAGGCTAGAACGCACTATGGAGGACAACCTTTTCCAGAGTGTCGATCGGCTGCTGGCCCCCAATGTCTACGACATCTACCTCAGTGTCAAGGACCACCAGCGCCTCTCTCCAGGCCAAACGATTCTGATCAAAGAGTTGCAGGACCACCTGATCGCAGTCGCCCGCCAACGACACTACACGCTACGGTCCACACCAATACTGCGACTGCATCCTGACAGCAAATTAAGCCCCGGAGAGGTCTCCATCGTAGCAGAACTGGTTGATCGCCAGCACATGGGCAGTGATACCAGCGCGGCGGGAGGCATGATGGCAACGCAGGCGCTCAGCCCCGAACAACTGGCACAACTCCGTGCACAAGGTACCCTCGGTCAGCAACCTGGCAGCCCATCGTCAAGTGCTATAGGTCCCATCAATCGGCCCCCTACGACCGTCCCACCTGTGGCGAGTCCATCCGGTAGTCTTACGGGGACGACCATACCGTGGGCCAGGCTCGTGATTCGCTTGCCCCAAGCAGGCCAACAGGTGTATCAAATCGAGAAGCCCGCCATCAACATTGGTCGCCAACTCGATAATGATATCATCGTTGAAGACAAGCGCGTCTCACGTTATCACGCTCAAATCAAATACCAGCCAGACGGACAATTCATCATATTTGATCTTGGCAGCACCAATGGCATCACGGTGAACGGTACACCTCATTTGCGCCAGCACACGTTGCGTAATGGTGACCTTTTCACCATCGGCAGTTATGATTTCCACTTCGAGCGAAGGTAAGGATATGCCATTAGATGTCTTTTTGTTGATACTACGCTTGCTGCTCATCGTTTTGCTCTACCTCTTCCTGATGCAGGTAGTGATCGCTATCACACGTGATCTGCGCAAAACCGCGGCGGTCAGCGCGGATGCCGACAGCAAAACGCCCCCCGTCGTCGGGCACCTGGTCGTGATCGATAGTGGGCCTAGCAACCTTACGCCAGGAACACCTTTTGATCTCGTACCACAAACAACTATTGGTCGAGGCCCCACTAACACTATCCAATTACCCGACAGCTTTATCTCTGCCGAACATACCCGCCTCTGGTACCGCAACGGCGCGTGGTATGTACAGGATGCAGGGAGTACCAATGGGACCTATCTCAACAATCAACCTGCACGGGAGGCTCTCCCGGCTAAGCCCGGCGACATCGTTCAAGTAGGCTTCATCCGTTTCAAGCTGACACAGTAGAGGAGCAGGTATGGCAAATCGATCACCAAGCGCATTCCGGCGCTACCGCTGGAAAGAATTGGGATTACTCATCATTCCCTTCATGATACTGCTATTGGAGCTAACGCAACTTCTGCTTGTGAAACAGCTCAAAGGAGACCCGGCAGCATCATTCACATTCAGGAATTTGCCAACAGCCCAGGCTCTCATCCCAATGCTTGGTCTGATCGCTGTGCTATTAGGGACACATATCCTCTTTAGCATCTTTTTCCCCAAAACGGATCAGCTGTTGCTCCCGCTCGTGGGTCTGTTGAGCGGCTTTGGCGTGCTGATGGCAACACGCCTCGGGCCGAATGTCAACGACCCAAATCTGGGCGCACGTCAACTCATCTGGGTTATCCTCGGACTCCTCGTCTGCATTGCGACCCTTTTTGGCCTGCGTAACATGAACTGGCTGAGACGCTACCCCTATACCTGGGCTGTGCTCGGCATCATCCTGGTTGGCATTACCATCGGCAAAGCCTTAAGCGTGAGAAACCTGGATAGCCCTACGCACGATCAGTTGAACATTGGACCACTCAACCTGCAACCGTCCGAGTTGCTGAAAATTTGCATCATCATCTTCTTTGCTGCTTACCTGAGTGAGAATCGCGACATTCTCTCAGGAGTCACGCTACGTCGATTGCGCCTTCCACCGCTGCGTCAACTCGGTCCCATCCTCACCATGCTCGGTATTGCACTCCTGCTGTTCCTGGTCGTACGCGAACTCGGCCTGGCCTTGCTCATCTATGGCCTTTTCCTCAGCATGATCTACCTCGGCAGTGGCAAAATCTCGTACGTCATCGGCGGCTTATTCCTCTTCGCCTTGCTCGGTTTCATCGGCTACGGCCTCTTCGGCTACGTACGGCAGCGCTTTGCGATTCTCGGGATCGATGTTGTCACCCCTGGGCACTTCGACGAAACGCTCTATCAAAGCAGTGCTTTTCAAATTGTGCAGGGGCTGATTGCACTCGCTAGTGGAGGCATCATTGGGTCCGGACTTGGTCTGGGCCATCCGGGCTTTGTGCCGGTCGTGCAATCTGACATGGTGCTAACAGCCCTGGGCGAGGAGTTAGGCCTGGCAGGTCTCTTCGCCATCATCGGCCTCTACTTGCTGCTCATCTACCGTGGCTTTCGCATTGCCATCGAGACCAGCGATGCCTTCAACCAACTGCTGGCGGCAGGGCTCACCTCGATTTTCGCTATTCAGACCATCATCATCGCTGCAGGTAATATGAAGCTGTTCCCTTTGACCGGCATTCCCTTGCCTTTTCTCAGCTATGGTGGCAGTTCGATCCTCGCTAACTACATCATTATTGGTATCCTACTGCGCATCTCACATAACACTGCCATGGAACGAGAAGGATTCGCCTGATTGCTAGCCCTTCACCACGATCACCGGCTTCAACCGCGCCACCAACTTCGCCAACCCGGCGTTATGCACCACATTCACCACCTGCTGAGCATCCTTATAGGCCTGGGGAGCCTCTTCGGGCAGCAGGTTCTTGCTATGCACGCGTACCGTGACCCCTTTGGCAGCGAGTTGCTCGAGCAACTCCTTGCCCGTGATCGACTTCTTGGCGGCGGTACGGCTCTGCCGGCGCCCGGCACCATGACAGCAGGTGCCAAAGCTCTGCTCCATTGAGCCTTGCGCACCCACCAGGACGAAGGAGTAGCGCCCCATATCGCCCGGAATGAGCACCGGCTGCCCCACGGCACGATACTTTTCCGGCACCGCAGGATGGTTTGCCGGGAAAGCACGCGTCGCCCCTTTGCGATGGACACATACCCGCTGCACCTGCCCATCAATGTCGTACTCTTCCATCTTGGCAATGTTGTGGCACACATCGTAGACAAGCGGCATGTCCTTGGGGCGGGCCCTGCGCCCAAAGACTGATGCGAAGGCTCGACGCACCCCGTCCATCAACAACTGACGGTTCGCCCAGGCGAAGTTCGCTCCGCAGGCCATCGCTGCCAGGTACGACTTCCCCGCGTTCGACTGCAAAGGCAGACAAGCCAATTGCCGATCGACCAGGTGGAAGCCGAAATCCTGCTGCTTGGACTCTGCCAACCTCACGTAATCCTCGGCGACTTGATGTCCAAATCCCCGACTCCCGCAATGAATCGTGACAACAATCTGACCAGGCTGATCGATACCCAAAGCGCGGGCAGCTTCGGCATCATAGAGATGATCGACGGCCTGTACTTCGCAGAAGTGGTTGCCTGACCCCAGGCTCCCAAGTTGCTTCATGCCACGCTGCAAGGCCGTATTGCTCACACTATCGGGATCAGCACCTGCCAGGCAACCATGCTCTTCAGTCACCTCCAGGTCCTCGGCAAAACCATAACCGGCTTCAATCGCCCAGGCAGCACCACGCACCATGACGGCACGCATCTCGTCGGCATTGAGCTGCTGCATGCCCGCACCACCAACGCCCGACGGCAGGTTGTTGAAGAGTTCGTCCGCGAGCCTATCGACTTTGGCACGAATCTGATCACGCAACAGGTCCGTTGCGAGGAGACGCACGCCACAGTTGATATCGAAACCGATGCCCCCGGGTGATACGACGCCATAGTCTGCATGGGTGGCCGCTACACCGCCGACCGGAAAGCCGTAGCCCCAGTGAATGTCGGGCATGGCCAGGGAATGACCGACAATCCCCGGCAAGGTTGCTACGTTTGCTACCTGGCGCAGTGCATTATCTTGCAGAATCTGCTCTATCAATACGTCATCTGCATAGACCATCCCAGGCACGCGCATCTCTGCATCGTAGCGCTGTGGAATACGCCAACGATATGAATCTATACGCTCCAAGGGAATCTTGTCCTCGGACTTGCCCATAGGGTCCCTCCTGGCTTATCTTGTAATGGTTAACATTCATGTGGACGGCTACGATACATTATACACACCCTGATCTCTTAAAAGAGGGTTGCAGCTTGTGGATAAGGCATCCCTACCCTTACAGGTACCTTGCCCTGGTAAGGACAGAGACCCCTTTAAATGTCGAAGATGACACGAGCTTTGTACCCGTCCTCGGTACGTTCTACAGCCGCTTCATGCCAGGTGACGGCTTTGATAGCGCTGCTGAGCTCGTGGCGCTGTGCGTCGTAGGGTTCGCCGGAGGCACGCCCGTGCAGCGATGTCTCTGTGAAGGCATCGATCTCAAATGTGCGAAAGAGAAGATATTCGGTGTCGAACAGGAAGACGAGTTCATTCAACCATGCGACCAGGAGCGAGACGATATCGTGGCCTTCTACTGCAATCTCCCGGCTGACCGACTCGCGTATCTGTTCAGGAGCGACCACCAGGCTTTCCATGCCCTGGGCCGCATGGATGAACAGCTCTGGCAGCGCGTGTCCGAAGGCGTGTATGCCGACATCGGCGGTATGCTCGAACACCTCGTAGGGTCTCTGCGCCATTTATGCCCTACCTCGAAGCACAGCCTCGATAGGATTTATGGGGTTTCTTCGTTTGGTTTGCATAGCTGTACTCTTCCTTTCCTTAATGAGGTGCTTATTCTGTTGACATGATAGCGAGATTTTGCGATTTGTCAATAGCTAAGCTGTCATCGGGTGTATGAACAAGTGGTTGGAGGAGGGCGTAGGGACTCGCTTCAGCGCGTCCGCGCCTCTGACGTGCCGACGGGGGGTTGGGGGTGGTGCAATGAGGCACGTCAGAGGCGCCCTCTCGATGCCTCCCCGCTAGTGCTTCGCTCCGCATGTTTGCTCGCCAACAACTTTTTCATACACCCGCTGTCATCCTACCCAGCAACAGCAATAATGAGAATGCCAAGAAATATCAAGGCCGCACCAACCAGGCGTATGGCCCCGAAGCCCTCACCGAGCCAGCGCCAGCCGATGAAGGCGGCAAAGACAATGCTGATCTCGCGCACAGCACCCGCGTAGCTGACACGCGCAAAGCTATAGACCTGCAGAACCAGCGCATACGACGCCAGCATCAACATTCCGACCAGGATTATCCGTAGCCAGTTTGTGCGCCACTCGGCAGCCACAGCACGGTGTCCATAACGCAGCAACAAAGGCGGAGTAATGAAGATGGCACTAAGGCCGAGGATCAGTATGGTGTAGGGCAGGGAAGGGACCAGGCGCACAGCAGCGCCATCGATCGCCGAATAGATCGAGATGCAGAAGGCCGTCGCCAGTGCCACAAGCGTTCCCTTCATGTTTGGCATAGCAATCTTGCGTTGTGACCACCATGCAGCACCGCCCACGACGGTCAGGCCGAGCAGCAGCAGAGCCAGTCCAACAAGGCCGGGGAGACGTGGATGTTCGCCGAGGAAGAGGACCGCCCAGATGAGCAAAAATGCGGGCGCGGCACCGCGTGCGAGCGGGTAGATGAGCGAGAAGTCGTCGATGTCGTAGGCACGAGTCAAGCCAACGTAGTAGAGAGCCTCCATCAAAGCACTAGCTGCCACATAGGGCCATATCTTCAGCGGTAGCAGTGGTCTGGTGAGCAGTAGTGGGGTGAAGCAGATTGCCCCAACAAGCAACGCCCACCAGGTGAAGACCTGCTTCTCCTTCGCACGCTTGACGAACAGGTTCCATCCCGCGTGCAGCACTGCGGCCATAAGCAGCAGGCCCAGTGCAGCCAGCGACATAAGTTGACCTTCCTCCTTTACGCGGCTCGCGTATGCGCCCAGAACTCCAGCAGATCGCTCTTCGTGACAATGCCTTCCAGTGTCTCTCCGCTCATGACAGCCACCGCCGATTGCCCGCTACTAAAAATCGTGTACGCCTCCTGTGCGAGTGCATCACCCTCCAGTTGTGGGAACGGCGGACCCTGGACATCGCGCACCACCGTTGAGGCCAATGGCTCTCCACTGGCGAGACGACGCAACAACAGGTTCTCCGTCAAACTGCCCACCATGTGACCATCTTCCATAACGGGAGTCTGACTGATACCATAGCGACGCAGTAGTTCGACAGCATCAGCAATGGAGTCGGTTGGGGTCACGCTTACCACCAACGGCATGGTACGTGCATGAGTACGGCGATAGGTGAGCACGTCACGCAATGTAGGTTCAGGCGTCTCTGCCTGGACCAGCATGTTATTTTCACGCATCCAGGTGTCATTGAACTGTTTGCTCAGGTAGCCGCGTCCGGTATCGGGAAGCAGGACAACCACGACATCGTCGGCTGTCAGACGACGCGAGTAGATGAGAGCTGCCGCCAGAGCAGTGCCAGCAGAGCCGCCCGCGAGGATGCCTTCCTCGCGCGCCAATCGCCGCGCCCAGTAGAATGAGGTGCGATCATCGATGCGAATAACTTCATCCACTAGCGTGGGATCATAGTTCTGCGGGAAGATCTCCATGCCAATCCCTTCAACTTTATAGGGTCCGGGCTCATCGCCGGAGTAGACGGAACCTGGGGGGTCTGCGCCAATGATCTTGATGGCAGGATTCTGCTCTTTCAAAAAGCGTGCGGTGCCGGAGATGGTGCCACCGGTGCCAATACCCGCCACGAAGGCGCTAATACGCCCAGCTGTATCATGCCAGATTTCGGGTCCCGTGGTAGCGTAATGAGCAGCAGGATTCGCAGGGTTGGAGTATTGATCGGGACAACACGCCCCTGGAATTTCGTGAGCGAGCCGATGCGCGACATTTTTGTAGTGTTCTGGCGAATCGTGTGTGACACTACTGGGGCAGATGATGACTTCCGCGCCGTAAGCACGCAGAAGGCTGCGTTTCTCTTCACTTACTTTATCAGTCATGACGAAGATACAGTGATAGCCCTTGATGGCGGCGGCGATCGCTAATCCATGTCCCGTGTTGCCGCTGGTTGGCTCGACGATGGTGCCCCCTGGCCGCAGGAGTCCATTTTTCTCACAGTAGTCGATCATGGCGGGCCCAATACGATCTTTGACGCTGCCACCAGGGTTGAACATTTCCATTTTCGCCAGTACGAGCGGTTGCAGCCCGCTCACAACGCGATTGAGGCGTATCAGTGGGGTACTGCCTATCAGGTCAAGTATGGAGCTATCGTAATGCATCTCTTCCTTAGCGGATGCTATGTTCTCGTCCATCGCTGTCCTCCAGCTGGTTACATTTTGTTAGTAATCAGTATAGCATATATGTATAGAACTGAAGCGAGGGCGTATAGGCCCATCATGGAAAGTTTCAATCCCCCAACACAATCTTTATCTGATCGACGGATGAAGGGAGGTGGTCAGCGCCAAAGGGCAGTTGTATGCGTACAGCCTCCACGCCTGGCTGTGCATTGAGATAGGCCAGAGCCAGGGCAGATGTGGCACCTTTCATGGATTGACGCCACTGCGCCAGTTGCTGAGACGAGAAAGCATAGACCCAGACTCCATGGGCCGAGGCACTGAGGTAGACCAGGCCATTCTTCCCCTGTTGCACCACGCGAGGCATCGCTACAGCAGGTATCCCCTGTGGCTGGTAGTTGTTACCCAGGGTCTGCATGGCCTCAGTGCTGAGCAACTGCGCCGCGATATGACTCGCTGTAAAACGGTTATAAACCGAGCCTGTTGCTGACATGCGGATTTGCACCTGCACCTGGTTCACCTGTGCACCTACAGGGTAATTCGAGGCTATCGTGGTAGTATATGTAGGATTCCCGGCTAGCGCTTCATTCTCTTGTAATTGCTTCTGCAGTTGTTGCGCTACCTGCCGCTGTAAATGGGGATTCGATGCATCTCTTATGCCATTCAGATCAGCCTGTGCCACCACATGTACCACGTGGGCATCCATGCCGCCGGTAAACGCTTGTGGGTTACTCACCAGTACCCCATTACGACAGCAGGTAGTCTCAAGGTCACCGGCAGTGATATTTCCCTCCGCCCCGGAGTTAACAGCTACAGCAGAGGCTACAATGCTACCACCCAAGGGCACATCGACAGATTGAGTCAAGCGTATTTGCACACCCGATGTGGTCGAGAAGACAATCCCTGCAGGCACAGAGATTGCTGCCCCACTACCATTCTGGATGTTTACCGATCCGCTGGCCTGTGTCGCCGGTAGCAACCGTGTTCCAGTCGACCTGGCAGAACGAGTATCCGTGGCTATAGCAGATATAGTGCGTTCGGGGATAACACGTGTCGCTAGATCGGGACTCACCACCTGTGGTGAAGCGGTCAGTAGATAGGTATCCTGCAACATTTTACTCTGCGCGGTCACAGTAATAGTGGCGACAGGAGCAGTGCCCAGGACAGGGAACCCGGAGGGGAAAAAGCTGACACCCAAAACACGTGGCATGAGTAACAACATGAGAAGCACGGTGGGCACTACCATTGCTACTGCCAGCGGCAAGGTAAAACGTCCACGCTTCTGCCGCTTCGAACTCGCGATCTGTCTCCTCGCACGCACCGGGGCACGAGCGGCGAGACGTTGAGGTGGCGAGCGACGCTGCACAGGTACAGCCATCGGTATCGGTTCTGGCACAAGCGGCGGCGCGACCGAACGGCCAGAGAACGCATTTGGTTCGTCGATTGGATGCAAGTCCTCATACTCGGTGGCCAATGTTTTTTCCACAGTCGGCCCTTCAG
>Ga0137361_10000040_pt1 | contig 45569 bp, 65 predicted proteins | sample Mad1_80_16metaG_FD_104923 | JGI IMG/M metagenome (GOLD analysis project Ga0137361, IMG submission 104923) | Vadose zone soil microbial communities from Angelo Coast Range Reserve, California, USA - Mad1_80_16 metaG | ecosystem: Environmental > Terrestrial > Soil > Vadose zone | place: USA... | reverse complement strand
GCTGCTCGGCGTCGGCAAGTCGGTCGAGATCGAGCTGACGGCCGAACAGGTCCAGCACGAGGGTGAGCAACTAGTCCGCCAGGTGCAGGAGGCGCTGGCCGGCTGGCTGGCTGAGCATCCGGTAGAATTAGACCGGCTGAAGACGACCAAAGAGGCGTGCCGCGTGCCGGCGGGCGAGCCCGAAGGAGGCCAGTTTGTACCGTGCGGCGACAGCAGCACTGGCGGCGGTGCTGTCAGCAAGGCCACGATCCTGCACAAGACGGCCGACATAGTGAACGCTATGGCCGATACCTTCGAGAAGAGTCACGGCTGGAAGGAAGGCATGACCCGCGAGGGTTTTGTCAAGAACTGGACCAAGAAGCTGCGCGGTACTCAGGGTACCAAGGAACAGGTCGCTAAGGTAGTGGACGCGGTAGAGCGGGCTAGAAGCGAGCACGGCCTGCCAGCGGTGCCAGTCATCATTAGGAAGCCGATAAAAGACGAGGACTCTGAAGACATGGGCGGCCAGTGGAATAAGAGGTTCGGGCATATCGTCATTAACCCAGAGCCAAAGTTTCGGCCGGAGACGCAGGTTGCTAAGGTGGTCGGCCAGGACAAGGCTGGCAGCGTGCCTGAGTTCTATGCAGATCACACGGTGGGCGTATACGCTCACGAGGTCGGCCACTCCCTGGAGACGCCCGAGCAAGCCAGTCGGGCAGAAGACGTGCTCGCGAACGCGGGCCAGAAGGCGACCGTCAAGGCCGGCGTCAGCTGGTATGCCGCCTACAACAAGCAGGAGCTGGTTGCGGAATCCTACGCGATCAGCAAGCATCCCGACTTCGGCAAGCTGCACCCGGATGCCGCCGCTATCGTCAAGCATGTCCTGGGCTCCTCTTGACTATTTTCTGAAAATAGTTGCACGTCTCCCATTCGTGTGCTATATTTAGGTAGACAGACGGCGGGGTCGGGCCGAATTGAAACGGCCCCGGTCCAAACGGATAGTGATAAGAGCGTTCCCCTCACAAGGGGCCGTCAGCCGGGCAAGACCCTTAACTGGGACAAAACGACTGGCCGTCGTCTGTCTCTATGACAATTTTCAGGAGTCAGCCATGCGTCAGTCGATGTTTGCGGAACCGATCCCCGAGACAGCCCTGGTAGTCGGCACCCTGAAGTTTCACAGCTACGAGTCGGGTACGGCCTGCTACGTCAAGGCGTGGCGCGGCCGGCAGACGCGGCCCTACGCCCACTACCGCTTCCGCGACGACGCCCGCCGCGCCGAGTGGATCGCCGGGCAGTGCCAGGCTGAGGACGCCGGCCAGCAGGCCAAGTCCGACCGCAAGACGGCAGACCAGGCCGCCAGGGCGAAGCTGGTCGAGTCGATCCAGGTCGGCACGCTGCTGCACTACGCCTGGGGTTGGGAGCAGACCCAGTGCGAGTTCTTCCAGGTGATCGAGAAGCGCGGCAGCGTGGTGGTGCTCATGCCCATCGGCGGTGAGGAGGTCGAGGGCAGCAACACCGGCGGCATGGCCTGCATGCTGCGACCTGTGCCCGACAAGTTCTACGGCGTGCCCGCCCGCAAAGTCATCTGCAGCCACGGCGTGCCGATGAAGCACGGCACCGCGACCATCACCACCGCCGACCAGCAGCACTACTGCTCGTGGTACGCCTAACTATTTAGTGTTAATAGTCCGCACGCCCGCCAATCGTGTGCTATAGTTGGATAGTGACAGACACGCCGAACCGCTCAACAGGAGTCAACCATGCCGGCCGCACCGACCACCACCGTGACTATCCAGGGTATCGACATTCGCGTCCCGACCGGGCCGCTTGTGCTGCCACCGGAGTACGTCCGGCGGATTATGAACGCGCAGCACAACCCGGCCGGCTGGAAGTACCCGCAGCGCGACTACTACACCTACGACGAGGCGCTGGCCGACGACCTAGCCCGCTGCTACGACTTCTACCTGGGCGGTCACGAGCTGAATGTGGCGGAAGTTACCCGCTACGGAACGCTGTACCGGGTAGGCAGCAAGGGGTACTATTTCTACGTCGGCATCTAGGCGCCGGCACCCGGCAAGGAGGCCCGACTCATGGTACGGACGCTGCTGCTGCGCCTGTTCGCCCTGCTGCTCCAGACCGGCAACCGCTCGGAGGGCGAGCGCGTGGCCCGCAGCGAATTGCTGCACCGGCTGCTGGCCCTGTTCTACTAGGAGGCGACCGATGACCACTACCGAAGCTATCCGGCGGATCGACGACGTGCCCAACGAGCTGCGACTGCTGGTCGATAGCCTGCGGGCCGGCTGCCGCGACGTGGGGCAGCAATACAACGGCCTCCTTCAGGTCGGTGGCCAGCGCGAGGACGCCGCCGCGGCGCTGCTGGCGCTCGTCAAGCCCGAGCTGCGGGCCATCGTGGCCAAGGCCGAACTGTTCTTGAAGCGGATCGAGGAGTGGGAGGCGGACCCGTTCGGTACGGGGTGTCGCATAGTGGACCCGCCGCACGGCAACGTGTTCTGCGACGGCTGCAAGCGGCATATCCCGCAGGACCGGCTGTTTTCCGTGACGCCGAGTCACGGCCACTACTGCGAAGCGTGCCGGCCTTTCGATTGCCTGGACCTGTCGCCGGCCGGGCAGGCCGAGTTCCGCCGGCAGTCGGCGGCCTACACGGCCGATCCGGCCCGCGACAGCCTGCACCCGGAGGGCCTGTGATGATCGACCTGTGCTACGCCGTGGCGGCCACCGCCGGCCTGCTGGCCCTCGTGGGGTCGGTGGACTGGTGGCTGGTGCGGCGGCTCAACGGGAGACGAGATGCTGCACAACATCCGCCGGCTGCTGGGCGCGCCGCTGTTGCCGCTGGCCGACCTGCCGAACCAGCCCGGCTTCCGCTTCACCGGCGTACTGCGCGACGGCACGGAGCGGCCCTGCGTCGTCACCACCCGGCCGGCTCTTGACCACCGCGGCCGGGTCGTGCCCGGCGTGGAGCTGCACACGGTCGAGTGCTTCAGTGAACTGATCGGCTGGCGGCGGTCGCCCAGCGAGATGCAGTGCCGCTGACGCCACGAGGATTGCGGGGAGCTGTTCATCTACTGCGGGCGACTGGACGAGACTACCTGCTGCCCGACGTGTGGACGGCAGCAGCTGCCACAGAGATTTGAAGGGACGGTGTAGGATGGCGCGCAGGCGGCGGTGGCTGGTATGCCAGGGTGGCGGTCATCAACTCAACCGAGATCAAGACTGGCCCGTGGGATAGTCAGGAACGCGCGCAGCGGCAACTGATTGATACGCTAGAAGAGTGGCTGGAGGCGACGAAGGACTGGCCGCCGTAGTCGCTGGCAGTGTGCTATACTTACCCGTCGCCCGCTTCCTCCAGGAGTCACCACGATGGCACGCCCGCAGGCAGATACCCGACTCGGTTTTTTTCCAGCTGCACCCGAGGCGGTCACCATGATTGCCTGCCGGCTTAAACCGCCGTCCAAGCCGTTTGCCATGCTGGACCCGTGTGCCGGCAAGGGTGCCGCTATCGCCCAGTTGGCCGCGGCCTTGGGCTGCCGGCCGGAGCTGGTTCACGCCGTGGAGCTGGAGGCCGACCGTGCCGCCGAGCTGCGCGCCGCCCTGCCGGCCGCCCAGGTGCTGGCCCCGGCGAGCGCCTTCGGCTGCGTCGCGTCCTACGGCGGCTTCGCGCTCGCCTATGCCAATCCACCATACGGCGACCAGTACGGCGGTCAGGGTCGCACCGAGGATGCCTGGTTGAAGCATGTCACGCCCTGGCTGGCCCCGCACGGCATCCTGGTCCTGGTCTGCCCGGAGTCGGTCATCCAGTCCAAGTATTTCGGTGTGCCGCACTTCCTGACCGAGTGGTTTCACAGTGTCGCCGTACTACCATTCCCGGCCGCCGCCCGCCACTACCAGGAGGTCGCCGTGCTGGCCATCAAGCGCCCGCGCCCGCTGGAGGAGGACGAGTGCCAAAAGCTGTACGGCAGCTACGCGCCGAGCTGGGATGACATCCAGGCGCCACCCGGCTACCAGTACCAAATACCGTCAGCCGGCCCGCCGAAGCGCTTCCAGAAGGTCGAGCCGACCGAGGAGGAGCTGGCCGCCGCGCTGGCCGGCTCGCCGCTCCGCGACCGCTGGAGGGAGCGCGCCGCCTTTCAGCTGCCGAGCCCGCCGCTGGCGCTGGGCACCGGCCACCTGGCGCTGCTGCTGGCCAGCGGTCACCTGGACGGCCTGGTGCAGCCACCCGGTGAGTCGCCGCACCTGGTCCGCGGCACGTCGCGTAAGAAGCAGTACCTGGTCGGCCGCGAGGAGTCAGAAACCGAGAAGGGTGAGAGCGTGGTCAAGACGACCTACGGCGAGCGCATGGAACTGATCGTCCGCGCGGTGGACCTGTCGGGCTCCATCAAGACGTTCGGCAGTGAACCAGAGGAACAGGAGGATACCGATGCTGTGACGCCACTGTCAGAAAACTGAGTCGTGCCGCCCCCGTCGTTTGTGCTGGTCTTGTTATCACACGCCCGGCGTTCGCGACCTGTACCCGCTGTCGCCGCACCACGCCAACCGCCGCGGCGCCGGCCTGGGCGCCGTCAACTACGCGCCCTACGAGCCAACCAGCGCCCTGCCCGGCACGCCCGCGAAATTCGCCGTGCTGGAGCAGCGCGCCGCCAACTGCCAGCCGCTGCACCATCCGCAGGACGCCCGGCTGTCGGTCCAGTGACTATTAACGTATAATAGTTGCGTCACCCCGATTCGTGGGCTATACTTTATCATGCGACACACCAAACCTACCGTTGCGGCCGGCACCCTGACCCTGACGATCTACAGCGCCAAGCGCTGGGAGCGCACCCAGGTCGAGCTGCGTTCAGACGCTGCCGCCTGGCTGGGCGGTCACGTGCTGCTGGTCAGCGCCGCCGGTCCCGAGTCGAGCTGCAAGGCGCTGGCGGCGGCGCTGCACGGCGACCGCCGCATGGAGTGCGCCTTCCAGTGGGAGAACGGCGGCGCCTACGGCCCGGCGCGCCAGTACAACCTCAGCCAGCACCAGGACGGCTACCGCTGCTACCGCACGCGGCTCTTGCCGCAGTACGGCCTGTGGCAGCTGGTGGCGGTTGCCAAGACCGGCGACTTCCTCTCCGTGCTGAGCGAGGAGGCGCTGTGGCAGCACCTGCGCGGCGCGCGCTACACGACGCCGCTCCTGCGCGAGTGGACGCCGTGGCTCCAGGACCGGCTCACGAAGGAGAACCTGCTGGTGAAGGCGGACGGCTACGGCTGCCAGGCCGGCTTCTGCCACGCCACGTCGGAGGACTTGGATCAGCTGGTCGAGCAGGGACTTCGGGACGGTACCCTGCACCTGGGCCGCCAGGCGGGCCGTGGCCGGCACTCGGCGCTGGCGGAGCTGCCAGACCTGGACGCCTACGTGCAGCGCTACGGCGAGCTGCTGGGCCGCCAGACGGAGAAGACGCTGGCGCCGCTGCACGTCCCCAGCGAGCACCCGGCCGTGCTGCCGCCCTTGCTCCGCGACCCGTTTCCGGCGCAGGCCCACGTCATCACGTCGGTGGTGAAGGCGCTGAAGCGCCAGGACGCGGTGCTGATCGCCGCTCAGATCGGCACGGGGAAGGCGCAGCCGCTAGATGCCAAGGTGCTCACTCCTCACGGCTGGAAGCTGATGGGTGAGTTGAAGGTCGGCGACCTGGTGACTGACCCAACCGGCGGCACTGCCAAGATTCGCGCCGTCTACCCGCAGGGCGTCAAGCCGGTCTTTAAGGTCACATTTAGCGACGGGGCGAGTACCGAGTGCTGTAATGAGCATTTATGGTACGTGACCACGCCGATGCAGAAGTGGCTAGGTCAGCCGGGGCGAGTCATGGACCTGATGTGCATCCAGGAAGACTACCTGAGTAAGAACGTCGCCACGCATGGCAAGCGGATGCGTAAGTATTTCGTGCCGCTCACCGTGCCGGTGGAGTTTGACCAGGGCGAGATTCCGCAGTTGCCTCTGGACCCATATCTGCTCGGATGCTTGCTTGGCGACGGTAGTATGATCGTCGGCTCTCCAACGATAACCAGCGCGGACCAGGAGATTATTGAGTCCGTGCGTGACAGGCTGCCTCGCGGCTTATCACTTACTGAGCTTGAAGACACGTACAGCTACAGGATAAGCACTGGCCAAAAAGGCGGGTCAAATCAGTTGACGACCTGGCTGAGAATACTTGGCCTATGGGGGTGCCGATGCGAGAAGAAGTTTGTGCCGGCGCAGTACATGCGGGCAACTTCTCAAGACCGTCTAAGTCTCTTGCAGGGCCTGCTGGACACCGATGGAAATGTGAGCAGTACGTCCACTGTTGAATTCTCGTCAACATCGCAGACTTTGGCGGAGAATGTGCAAGAGCTGATACGTTCTTTCGGTGGCACGGCGACTATTCGCCAGCGGCAGACGCACTGTACTTATCTAGGAACTCTAAGGGCTGGCCTTCCGTCCTGGAGGGTATTTGGGACGCTGCCGCCTCACGTTGCGCCTTTCGCTCTTGAGCGAAAGAGGTCTAGGTATTTGCCAGGCAAGAAGTATGGGCCGGCGCGCGGCATCGCGGACATTTCGCCGGCTGGCGAAAAGGAGTGTGCGTGCATCTCCCTTGATTCGCCAAGCCAGCTCTACATCACGAACGATTACATCGTGACGCACAATTCGCTCCTAAGCGCCGTTGCGGTCCACAGTCACGCCGCCGGCCGGCCCTACCGGGCGCTGGTGTTCGCGCCCGGCCACCTGGTCGGCAGTGAAGACCAGGTGGGCAAGTGGCGGCGCGAGATCGAGGAGACGGTGCCCGGCGCGATCGTCCGCACCATCGACCGCTGGACCGACCTGCTGCCGCTGCGGCGCACGGACCCGCTGCTCGGCGCTGAGTGGTGGATCATCGGCCGCGACCGCGCCAAACTGGGCTACTGCTGGCGGCCCGCCTGCCAGCAGACGCGCGCCGGCCTGAAGTGCCCGCGCTGCGGCGGCGTGCTCACGGGGCCGAAGGGCCGGCTGACGCTGGCCGAGTTGAAGCGCACCCGCCAGACCTGCAAGAGTGTGCTGGTGGTAGACGGCTACAGCCGGCAGGAGGTCGGCGACAAGGTGCTGGCCGTGCCGGTGTGGGTGCCGGCTGTTGGTTGCGGCGAGCAGCTGTGGCAGGCGACCCGCGAGATCAACAGGTTCGCGCCGGCCGACTACATCAAGCAGCATCTAAAGACATACTGGACATATCTTGTCTTAGATGAGGTTCACCAAGAAAAAAGTTCAGAAAGTGCCCAGGCAAACGCTGCTGGGGCTCTCATATCAGCTACGAAAAAGACTATCGCCCTTAGCGGCTCTATTTGTGGTGGATTTGCCTGGCACCTCAAGCACCTGCTGTTCCGCATGGCGCCGCGCAGCCTGGTGGAGGACGGCATCACCTGGGACGGCGACACCGCCTTCAACGAGCGCTACGGCCGCATCGAGACGGTGGTCCGCGAGAAGGCCAGTGGCGGCCTGTCGCCCGACAACCGCCAGAGCCGCGGCAAGGTAAGCCGCTCGGTGCAGAAGAATGTGCGACCCGGCATCATGCCGGCGCTGTTCGGCCGCCATCTATTGGACAAATCAGTTTTTCTCAGCCTGGATGAGGTCGCCGAGGGCCTGCCGACACTGAGCGAGGAATGCTGCCCGGTGCCGCTGGACGAGGACCAGTTGGCCGAGTACGTCCGCATTGAAGCGGCTCTTAAGGAGCAGCTCAAAGTCATGCTACCGCGCGGCGACCGCCGTCTGCTCAGCACCATGCTCCAGACGCTGCTGGCCTACCCGGACTACCCCTACGGCTGGGAGGACGTGGGCTACTGGGAGGGCAAGACGGACGCCGACCCCGGCATCTTCGTCCCGGTGGTGCGGCCCTACAATCTGGACAAGGCGGTCGTCAGGCCCAAGGAGCGGCAGCTGGTGGAGCTGTGCCTGGGCGAGAAGCGGGCCGGCCGCCAGGTGTGGGTGTACGTCCAGTTTACCCAGCGCCACGACGTGCAGGGCCGGCTGGAGGGGCTGCTAAAAGCGGCCGGTCTGCGGGTCATGGTCATGAGGTCGGCGGTGCCGGTGGACGCCCGCGAGGAGTGGATCGCCAAGCACGGCCCGCGCCAGGACGTGATCATCAGCCACCCGAAGCTGGTGGAGACCGGCCTGGACCTGTTCGACAAGGGCGGCCGCCACAACTTCGCTACCCTGTGCTTCTACGAGACCGGCTACGACACCTTCACCTTGCGCCAGGCGTCCGGCCGCAGCTGGCGGCTGCTCCAGCCGCTGCCGTGCCGGGTTGTCTACCTGTACTACGCCGCCACCATGCAGGACCGCGCCATGGCGCTCATGGGCCGCAAGCTGGCGGCCAGCGAGGCGCTGGAGGGCAAGTTCTCCACCGAGGGCCTGATCGCCCTGGGCGGCGAGGACGCCGGCTCGGTCGAGATGCAGCTGGCCCGGTCGCTGTGTGGCAAGCTCGATCTGGGCGACGGCCGGCGGTCGTGGGAGCGCGTGGGCGCCCGCACGCTGGGGGTGTTCCAGGGGACCGAGGACCAGCCGGCCGCGCCGCACTATAAGCGGTTAATAGACGAGCGGCCGGCGCAACTGGAGCTGTTCGCGTGAGCCGGTACACGGAGCAACCTGTATCCGCCCCCTGGTGCCACTGTGACGCCTGCAAGCCGGCCGTGGTGCAGGCCGTGACGGCGCTGCGCGTCGAGCCGGACGGGCGCGGCAGCCGGCGTGGCGCTCGGACGCTGGGCATGTACTGCCGGCAGCATGCTGACGAGAAGTTGGCGCGGCTGCGGTCCAAGAAGCGGAGGACGCGAACATGACCGACATCGACCCCGACCTATACTGCGACCAGTGCAGCAAGCCGCAGTGGCCCGATGGCAGCGGCTTGTGCTCGTGGCGCTGCTGCGCGGAGACCGGGAGCTGCGACGGCAAGCAGCACCGGAAAGAGGCCCGCATAAGCAAGCCGATCCTCGTGGGCGAGTCCAACCCCTACGGGGCCGACCCCGACTTCGCCCTGTACCCGGCTCCGGCCGGCTGCTCCGGGCACCGGCTCTGTCACCTGATACTCGGGATGACAGAGGATACCTACCTGGACGCCTTCGAGCGCGTCAACCTCTGTGAAGGGCCGTGGTCGATGAGGGTGGCGCGTAAGCGGGTAGAGGAAATATTGGCGACGCCAGCTCGCTTCGTGCTGTGCGGGCGCAGGGTGGCGGACGCCTTCAGGGTGGGCTTCTCGCCGTTCAGCTTGGAGGTCACGCGCCGCGGCGTGTTCTGCGTGCTGCCTCACCCGAGCGGTCGCAATTTTTTATGGCGACAGGACGGAGCGGTCGCTTTGGCAAGAAAGGCTGTGTCTGCATTCGCGCCGGAGATCGCTCCTTTCCTTGGTGTTACTGACCGGGAGACGGTATCATGAGCGCGAGCCGCTACGTCACGCTGTCATTCGAGCTTATCGTCGCCGAGACGGAGAAGGCGCTGCTCGTCCGCTTCGATGAGGATACCGAGGAGTGGATTCCTCTCGGGCAACTGGCCGACCCCGACGACTATAGTAAGGGAGACGGGCCGGGCGACATCAGCCTAACCAGGTGGATTTGCGACCAAAAGGAGTTGGAGTACGATGACGGTTAAACTGCCGCCCGAGCAACCCCTGTTCGCGCAGGACCCGCGCTGCCCGCCCTACGGCCTGCTGGTATTCGCGCTCATGCTGCCGGGCTCGACCTGGCAGGACCGCAACGATACCGTGGAGCAGCTGACAGCCGCGCTGGACGCGGAGGAGCGGCGGCTGGGCGGGGCCGGCCTGCGGGTCGTCAGCCGCTACTACGCGGCCGGCAAGCTGGAGTGGGTAGTCGAGCCGTTGCTGAAGCCAGCCGACGACGGCCTGGACCAGGTGACGGCGCTCCGTATGGCGCGGCTGGCGCTGTACCTGCGGAGCGTTGAGGAGAAGTGCTGGAGGAATCAATGAAGTACCTGGAGGCAAGTCTGTCCGGCGCGTCGGCGTCCGGCAAGACGCTGCGGTGGGCGCTAGTGCCGAAGGCGGGCGGCCAGCCGGTAGGCGACGTGGAGTGGTATGCGCCGTGGCGGAAATATTGCTTCACGCCACGGTCGGGCACGGTATTCGACCAGGGCTGCCTGCGCGAGATAGCGGACTTCTGCGAGCAGCGCACCCAGGAGCACAGGAGTAAACCGGCATGAAACTGGAAGCTGGTGGCGTTGAGCAGAATGAGGCGGAGAACGTCGGCAAGATCGGCGGTTTGCAACCACCGAGCCAGGAGCTGAAGGACATCCTCCAGCAAATGGTGTTCGACTGCCAAGACGATAAACCACGTACAGGCGGTCTAAAGTTGCCGGCAGAGTTCGGCTGCATCCATGATTGGCAGCGTCACCAATTACCATTCGCGGCCGAGTACGGTCCTGGCTACGTTATCGTCAAGAAGTGCTCCAAGTGTCACGTCCTGGGAGACCCGCCATCATGACCACCGACCGCCACGACCCGAACCTGCGTAAGATTCACGAGTCCGGCCCGCTTAAGGGCCAGCAATTCGACTATCTGGTACTTAGTGACGAGGAGCGCGCCAAGGGCTTTGTGCGGCCCGTGCGGAGCAGCTACATCCACCTGAAGTGCGGCGGCGCGACCTACATGGGCACTAAGCTGGCCGAGACTTATGCCAGGGACCCGCACTTCTACGGCGGCACCATGTGCGTCCACTGTGGTACGCACTTCCGACTGCGCGACGAACATGGCGAGCCGGCTTTTCTTTGGGAAGACGGCGAGCCGGTCGGCAGCGACGCAGAAGAGGCGCTGGAGTACCTGAATGACCTGGCTGCCAAGCAGGCGGTCAAGGAAGCCGGCGGAGGTATCTGATGGTGACGCACGTAGCTGTGGAGCTGGGCCGCCCGGCCTGGCTGCACGTCGAGGCGAGCTTGCGCGAGTGCTGGGTGCGCCGCGACTGCCTGCGCGCGTCGGCCACGCGGCCGGACTGGACGCCGCTGCCGACCTGGCACGCCCTGGCGGTGGAGGCGGTCAGCGTGCCGCCTGAGTACCGTCACCAGGGCGAGTGCCGGGCGTTCCTTAAGTACCTGACCGGGCTGGCGCAGTACGACCTGATCGTGGTGGAGGGCGTCGGCAACCCGCTGCTGGCCGCGGCCCTGCGCCGCTGGGGCTGGCAGGAGGACGCCGGGGTCCACGACTTCTACTGGAGGGTGAAGCATGCCGCGTAACAACCGCATCTGTGACGTTACCGCTCAGGTTCTTCGGGAGACAGATAACCCGGCGGTCATGTACGGTGACGCCGGCCTGCTCGACTTGATCGCAGTCCGCGCCGGTGTGAAGTGCCCTAGCTGGCCACCTACTATCGGCTGGCAGCGCGTCTTGAATGCGCTGAGTCGGCAGCCTGGTGAATTGGTCAACAGCTGGTCAGTAGAGGCGCACAGCAACCGACGAGTGCGGTGTTTTCGATTACCGGAGGAAGCGTGACAGCCCTATTGCAAGACAAGGACAGCCGCCTCGACCTGTGGCTCAAGATGCACGGGGAACAGGAGGACTACCTCGCCGCCGACCTGCGCGCCTACCTGGCCAAGCTGGGCCGGGACGCAGCCTCACAGGTGCGGGCGGGCGCCACGGTCAAGCAGCTGGAGGCGTGGCTGACGGTCGCGCGCGTGGATGACGCCCTGAAGGCCGCGGCGGCACCGGGCCTGCTACGCGCGGGCCTGGCGGGCGCGGCCGCCGAGTGGCTCAACGCCCACAAGCACTTCTACCAGCTACTATTAACCAAAAATAGCGAGGCGTGCCGGGTGCCGGCTGGGCAACCGGAAGGTGGACAGTTCTCATCTTGTGACGATGAGGGCGGCGGTGCAACCGGTGGCACTGACCAGGAAGTCTACGGCAAGACATGGGTCAATGAGGTTGGTAAGCACTTTCCAGGAGTGGAAACACCTGTGTTCCACGCTACCAACGGTGGGGCGGCCATCAAGATTATTGATGACGGTCTGCGTGCCGGTGAGGCGTCCAGTTTTGGCGTCGGCAATCAGGGCTCTATCTCGATGACTTCCAACCTGGACTGGGCGACTACCGGTGCCCGCGGCAACTATATATTTTTAATGGACGAGAAAAGCCTGGCGGCGCACGGCGATATCATCTCTCACCAGGACCCGACCGCGGAGAATGAGTATGAGCGCCGCTTTCAGGGCGGCGAGATCAAGCCGTCTGAGATCAAGGGGCTCATCATCAACCGCCACCTGGGTCGGTCGGAGCTGTCGGAGCCGGCCGAGTGGCCATTCCCGGTTGTCTACAAGGATCGTGACAAGGGCTGGACCAAGATTGAGCATAAGCCGGCTAAGTCAACCAAGGCCGACAAGCCCAAGAAGGAGCGCGACGAGGCGCTGCAAGCCTACCTGGACAAGCTGGCGGTGCGGCCGCCCGACGACGTGGTGCAGGCGATGCAGGACTGGACCGACGACCTGCTGGACGAGCCGTACTGGAAGGACGTGAGCGACAGCACCAGGGAGGACATCGTCGAGGAGCTGAAGACGGGCGTGGACGAAGGGAAGAGCACGGACGAGATCGCCGACGAGATCGAGGAGAAGCTGGGGCCGGATGGTGGCGGGGCGGCGCGGGCACAATTGATAGCTAGGAGCGAGTGCACCGGGGCGCTAAACGCAGGGCATCAAGAATCGCGCAATAAGTTAGATGAGATGGGCTTGCTTAAAGCGAAGGAGTGGTTGTCGATTTTGGATCAGGATGTACGGCCGGCTCACGAGGACGCCAACGAGCAACAGGTGGACAATGACGAGCCGTTTATCCTAGTCAACGACGACGGCGAAGAGGAGGAGTGCCAGTACCCTGGTGACACCAGCCTGAGCGCTGCCATGCGTTGCAACTGCCGCTGTAATAGTTCCTCTGTCCTCGTCTCCGAGGACGAGCTATTCGCCGGCCTGGAAGATGGCAAGTCCTACGCATTCCGCCGACCCGCCGACCGCCAGTCGGCGCTGCTGCTCGACCTGGTGCGCGAGGCGTGCCGCGTCCCCGCCGGGGAGCCCGAGGGAGGCCGCTATGTCGCCTGTGGCGCGTCCGGCACGGTCGGCAACACGTCGGCCAGCCCGGAGCACCACGCCGCCGTGGCGCAAGCGTGGGACGCCCTGCCGGGCACGCTGCGCGACCGGCTGACCAGTCACGGCGTCCAGGTAACGGCCGCCGGCCGTGGCGACCAAGTTGATAACCGTGGTGATATATCGGCCGACCGGGCTGCGCAGGCGAACGGCCTGTACAGCTTTAGCACCAAGGTGCTGGCGGTCATGTCCAGCACCGTCCGGCAGGGCGTGGAGCGGCCCAACGAGCACCCGGCGGCCACGCTGGCGCACGAGGCCGGGCACGCGCTGGACGACGCGCTAGGCCGCCCCAGCCAGTCGGCCGAGTTCCGGGTCGCCCACGACGCCGACGTGCGGGCGCTGGGCGAGCGCAAGTGGGGCGTACTGTACTTCGCGCGGCAGACTGGCGAGGGCCGCATGGAGGCATTCGCCCAGGCGGCCGGCGAGCTGGTCGGCCAGGCGGCAGCGGTCAAGCCCGACTTCGCGGCGACGTTCCCGAAGACGCGGGAGTACGTGGCCGGGCTGCTGGGGAAGGAGAAGCTGCTGTAGCTGACTATTTCAAGTTAATAGTTTGACCGGCGGGCGTTCGTGTGCTATGGTTGGATAGAGACGAACGCAAACCTAACAGGAGTCCGCCATGAATACAGCAATCGCTATCAATGAAAATGGCACCTGGCGCGACGAGCGCGGTGCGCTTCATGGCGTTAGTATTGGTTCGTGGGTCTACTGCCGTGACGGGCACAAGGGCTATGTTCGCGCGATAGACTATGCGAATCAGGTGGCCTGGGTGAGCGACGGCGACGGCGCCTGCGAGTACGGCTTCAACAACATTCTGGCTCAATAATGCTCTATCTTACCCTCCTCCCCGACGCCGTGCTGGTGCTGACCGGCGCGGCCGATGACGCCGGCTGCACGGACGCCTTCACGACCGTGGCGGCCGGAGAGTCCTACGCCGGCCTGGACTACGCGGCGCTGCGGCAGCTGGGTGACGGCGAGCACGCGGAGGACGGGCCGCGGGTCAAGGCTGTGAAGGAGGCGTGCCGGGTACCGGCGGGTCAGCCGGAGGGTGGGCAGTTCGTGCCGTGCGGTGATGGTGGCAGTGGTGACAAGCCGGTGGCACCGGTCACCGATACGTCTCCCGTGGGCTACCACCGCGGCGAGCCGTGGCGACCAGATAACGTCAAGTATGACCAGGAAGTTCTCAGTAGCCGCATGGCGATCTACAAGGACGGCCTGGGCGAGAAGCTGCGCCAGGGCGTGACCCGTTCTGGCGGCACCTTGCAGGGCCGGGTGGTCAAACTGAGAGCTGAGCGTGACGCCATCGCGGCGGAGACGGAGGCGCTGTTCCAGGCGTACCACAAAGCCAGCCGGGACTCTTCCGACAATCCGACCCCGGAGGGCGATCAGGCCCGCGCCGCCGCCCTGAAGGTTCTGGAGGACGCCCACGACCGCTTTAACACCAAGAATGACGCCGTGTACGCCGCCAAGGACGCGCTGCGCGACAAGGTGCTGGACGGCTTCCGCAACCGCAACGTGGACAGCAACCCGAAGCTGGAGGACGCGGTCAACATCCGGTCGCACGTGGACGAGAGCGCGACGCCGATGGACGCCGGCCTGAAGGAGCGGGTCGGTCAAGTGACGGCCTGGTTAGACGGCCAGGTAGCCAAGGAGTACCGTGGCTCTGAGGAGAAGCCCTGGGACATCGTCGCCCGGCAGATACCGGCGGACCAGGACCAGCGCGCCAACCATTCCGGCGGCGCTATCAACCTGACCAAGGACACCGACCACGCCACTATCCTGCACGAGATCGGCCACGCCCTGGAGTACCGCTACCCGGCCGCCGCTGAGGCCGCCCGCGCCTTCTACAAGGGCCGCGTCAAAGACGAGCCACTGGTCAGCTTCAGGGACAAGTTCGGCGGTGGCTACAAGGATGGGGAGGTCGGCGCCAAGGACGGCTTCGAGGCGGCGATGGGCGGCGACGAGAGCCGCGCCTACTACGCCGGCAAGTTCTACCAGCATGGGGCTACGGAAATAACCAGCATGGGTTTGGAGCAGCTGTACCGTGACCCGGTTGCCTTCGCAAAGGCTGACCCCGAGTATTTCCACTTTGTCACTGGCATGCTCAACGGGAGGTTGCGATGATAGGCCGCCTCAAGACTCTGCACTGGACCGCCGAGATGGGCGACGACGGCGCGTGGACTAGCGCCGAGCCCGACGTGGCCGCGCACCTGAACGCCCTATACCGGCCCGCCGAGGTCAGCCCAGCGGACGGCACCTGGGGGACGCGGGCCGTGCAGCGGGCCGCTGCGGCCGTCGGCGCCGAGGTCGAGTGGCCCGACCAGCCGGCGGTCGCCGAGGAGCCGGTCTATTGAACGCCCCGTCAACTGAGCTTGAGCTACTTGCAGCCGGCGAGTGGGCTAGGCAGCTGGTGCTGTCGGCCGGCGGCATGCCGGAGACGGCCTACCTGGTCGCCGCCGAGTGGGTCAAGGGTCTGCGCGCCCTATCCGAGCAGCGCCGGCTGATAGCGACGTGTGAGGATTGGGACCTGTAAGCCAGGCGGTGAACCTGGCTCTTCTGCGGTTCGGTCGCGATGCTTGCTGGTGGCGGTTCTTTAATCCTTGTTTTTGTGGATAAACTGCCGTAGCAAGACGCCTACGGTTGGTCAACCATGCCGCTTTACCGGTTTCAATCCTTGTTTTTTTTGGATTGACCATCGCGTTCCATTATCGTATCAGTTGCACTTCTAGTTTCAACGCATTTGTAAAATAATCATTGCACGCGCCGCGACGGCACCTGGGACACCGTGGCCAGTAGCTGGCGCTTCACCGGCGGCGACTAGAACTATTTTCCGTTAATAGGTTGACGCGCTGCCGTTTGTGTGCTATCTTTGTGTAGAGACGAACATAAAGGAGACGACCGTGAAGACTTTTCTCAAGCTGACTTACGCCTTCTTCATCCTGCTCATGACGCTGGCGACCGGCTGCCCCAGCTCGGTGCTGGTGGACATGGCGTTCGATGACGATGACGAGTAGGTCAGCGTTCACCTGCCAACCTCTACAGGAGTCACCCATGTCGAATGCCATCCAGACCTACCCCGACCGCCGCCGCGCCGAGAAGGCGTGCGCCCTGCGGTCACTGAACGCCTACCGGGCCGGCCGCTACAGTCAGTACGAGCTGCGCCAACTCGGCCCCAACGGCTACGTCGGCGGCCCCTATCACGAGCTGGCGACACGCTTCCCGCAGGCCAAGGTGGTGGCGCAGTGGTCGGGAGGATACCGTGTATGAAGGGTTTCAAGCAAACCTACTTTGGCTTCGGCAAGTGTGGCAGCTGCCACAAGAAACGGGCACTTCGGCCAGTTAATGGCAACTGGTTCGGCTGGGCCTGCCGCCGCTGCTGGGCAGCTGGCGGTCTTACCCACAGGGAGCTACAGCATGAGCCGCCAGCGCCTGCCCAAGCTGACCCAGCACGTCCCCGAGTACCCGCCGGTCCTGTTCCAGGTCTTCGAGCCGGTGCCGGGTGATAACTACTACCACGTCCGCATCCGCGACCAGCAGGACGAGCACGGGCCGGAGTTCATCCACCGGCTGCCGCGCAAGGCTGCGCCGCGCTGGACGATCTACCAGGTCGCGGTCGCCGGCGCTGCTGAGTGTGCTGGAGGCATCGGCGTCATTGTGGTCACGCGCTACCGGGACGGCGTGCCGGTGTTCAGCGGTGCCTGGATAGGCAACGGCCGCTTTGTGCTTTGCTGCCGCTCCAGTGACCCGGCCGTGGCGGACGGCACTGAGTTCAGCCGCTACCGGGCCGACGGCGCCGCCTGGCTGAAGAATCACGGCTATCAACAGACCGCATAGGAGACACCCATGCAAGAGCTAGTGGACCAGGCTGCGCGCAGCCGCAAAGTGGTCAAGATCACTGCCGATTGCCCGTGGCGCGACACGCTCGGCGTACTGGAGGACACGGTACCCGGCACCGGCTGGTACAACGTCCGCGTGCGGCCCGACCTGCGGCTAGCATTGCGGCTGGATGAGTTTACGGTCTTGCCGTAATACCATCACCTGCTGTACACTAAGCCGTTGCGGGCGCCCCTACCTATTAACGGATTATAGTGAGCATGTCGGCAGAAATCGTCAAGCAGGCCCTGGACTGGTTAGCGGTGGCCGCCCTGCGCCGGCTCCAGCCCGGCGGCCTGGACGGTTCAGTGACGGTCGTACTGCTGTTCGAGCAGGGCCGCTGCCGCCAGGCTAAGCTGACCGACGTATCCGAGGTCGCGATCCGCGACAACCTGGAGATGGCCACCCAGTTCTTGCTCGGCACCGCGACCTGCCGCGCGGCCGACTTGCTCAAGGGCCGCTGCCAGGGTGAGGTTGTCTGGGAGTCCGGCCGGGCCGTCCGCGCCCGCGTGACCGAAGAGGTCGTGCTGCTGCCCGTCAAGTCCCCGCTGCTGGCCGTCGCCACGACCTGAAACTATTTAAAGAAAATAGTTGCACGTCACCTATTCGTGTGCTATATTTAGATAGAGACGAACGACAAACCGGGAGACGAAAATGAACGAGCTAAGCAGGGCGGTTAGGGGTGTCGGGCGGGCACTGGCTGAACTGGACCGGCTGAATAGCCTGCCGGCGGCGTGGCAGTGGCTCCGCACCACCAACTGCCACATTAGCAAGGTCAGCACCTGGGCCACGCGCGAACTGGCCGAGCAGGTCGCGGGCCGTCACCTGGGCTATCCCGCCCGCGTGCGGCCGGTCGGTGATAGGTTCGGCGTCGAAATCTACTGCTAACCGGAGTCCTCTCATGCGGTCCCTGCCCTGCAAGATCACCCGTCACTCCAGCCGCGGCGAGCGCCGCCAGGCCAAGAAGACCGCCGCCCGCAAGAGCCGCCGGGCGGCCCGCCTGAACCCGGGCACCGCCCCGCGCCGGCTGTACGTCAACGGCTACGCCGACTAACCCCGAGGTCGCCCGCTACTTCAGGAGTTACCTATGCAGACTGCACAGCAGCACCCCGACCTGGCCCGCGTCCTGAAGACCGCCATAGACGAGCACGGCGGCTTCCTCCGCGACGGCGACGTGGCCGTCATCGCCCAGTACGACCGCCAGCGGCTAATCCTCGTCCGCTGCGGCTGCGGCCGCTTCCTGGCGCCGGCCCAGAACGTCGCCCACTTTGCCGCCATCATCGAGCGCGAGGGCAGTGACTACGTCCGCGACCTGTCGCTGTCGGCCGACGACCCGATCTACCGCAGCTAGGAACTATCGCTTTCAATTTAATAGTTGATGTGGGTGCGTTCGTGTGCTATCTTTAGATAGTAACGAACGCAACCTACAGGAGTCAGCCATGCAGACCACTAACGAGCCGACCACCGCCCGCCACCTGGAAACCGAGACGTGCAGCCGCTGCGGCGGCTCCGGCAACTACAGCTACTGCCAGAGCTACGGCACCACCTGCTTCCGCTGCTGCGGGCGCAAGCGGACCTACACCAAGCGGGGCCACGCGGCCCTGCTGTACCTGAAGCAGCTCCGCAGCCGGCCGATTGAGACGATCCAGGTCGGCGACGTGGTCAAGATGGGCGGCGTCACCATGAGCTGTCAGGTCTACGACGTGTGGGTCAAGGTGACGCAGGTCAGCCGCCGGACGCAGGAAGGCTCCTCGCTGCAAGACGGCGTCATGGTGCCGTACAGCGTCGAGCAAGTGGTGCTGTCCGGGCTTGGCAAGGGCACGGAGTACGCGACCGCCTCGCAGCCCGGCACGTTGATCGAAGTCGTGCTGCCGAAGGACGAACAGCATGCCCTGCTGGCCCAAGCGCTGGACTACCAGGACACGCTGACCAAGGCCGGCGCGCCGCGCCAGGCGGCCCGGTTGCAGACGGCGTAAATAATTCCCCTTGACACTTCCCGCCGGCCTGCTTACTCTCTTGTAAGTGGGCCGTCTCCATTTGACGGCACCCCCGAGCCGATTGTAACGTCACGACTTACGAGGCCGGGCTAGGGACCTACCCAGGTTCCCAGCCCGGCCTTTTTCGTTTACCGGGAGCCGCCATCTACGTTCCCCACGGGCAGCTTAATCTGGTGCAGTCTGCTGAAGTGCAGGTGACCAGTACGCCGGCCAAGCTGGCGGTGTTCACCGCCGCCGGCCAGCACACGTCCAGCAGCGACGGCGACCAGTCAGTCGCGCCGGTTTTGGCTAGCAACAAGCTCCAGGTGGTGGAGCGCGGCATCTACCTGGTGATGTTTAGTGGCTCGATGTGGATGGGGGCCGTGCGCGAGCTGGACCTGTACCTGTACGTGGACGGTGTGAAGCAGACCGGCATCGGCGCCCGTCTGAGCGGCAACGGTGCCCAGAAGCGTCAGGCGGTCTCGTTTCAGGGCGTGCTGTCACTCACCGGCTCGCCGGCCAACGGCACCCAGCTGGTCGCCGGCAAGTGCGACCTGGAGCTGTGGGCCAGCACGGTCTACGACGACGGCACCGGCGACGTGGGTGGAGCCGGCGCCGACTTGAACTTCGACATCGCCCAGTTCACCGCCCTGCGACTCTATTAAGGGTTAATAGGTGAGTCTCACCGAGCTAGGCAGTTTGATCCAGCACGCCCAGCGGGACGGCGCGCGCGGCATCCTCTCAGCCGACCGCTGGCTCAAGACTGTGCTGGCCTGCCGGGACGGGGACGGCGGCTGCGCGCTGGCCCAGCTAGGCACCGCCTCGCTCTGGGCCACGGTCCTCAAGGCGGCCGCGCAGGAGCTGACCTACTTTGACGAGCCGCTGAAGATCAAGGAATTCAGGGGCTACACCACGGTCAAGAACGCCATCGCCGAGTTCGACTGCGTGCTCACCGCGACCACCAAGGACCGCGACGGCGATCTGCTGGAGAGCAAGGGCGCGCAGGTCGATCCGCTGATGCCACTCCTGTGGCAGCACGTCCCGCTGCAACCCATCGGCAAGCTGGTCCGCGTGGTCAGCCAGGACGACGACTTCGTGGTCGTCCGCTGCGCCATCGTCGATACCCAGCTTGGCGAGGACGCAGCCAAGCTGTTCGACTTCGGGGCGCTGCGGATTAGCCACGGCTTCCGGCCGATCAAGTTCACGCCCATCAAGCGTGAGAAGGGTGACACTCAGGAGCCCGGCTGGCACGTGCTCGACTACGAGGTCATGGAGGTCAGCGGCGTCAGCGTGCCCAGCAACACCCGCGCCCAACTACTTGACTTCAGCTGGGAGAAGCTGCACCACCCGCTCGTCAAGAGCTGGGTCAAGGCTACCTGGGACCTGCTGCCGAAGACGGTCAGCACCACCGGCCTGGACGTGCCCGGTCAGAAGTGCGCCGCCGGCTGCGCATGCGAGACGTGCAAGCCTGGTGACGGCAAGGGCAAGGACGATGAGTGCGTGTCAGCCAAGATTCGCAAGCTGATGGACGAGGGGAAAGAACAGGCCCAGGCGGTGGCAATCGCGATCAATATGTGCGCCGAGAATGACAAGGCATTCGCGCCGCTGGCCGCCGCACTCAAGAGTCTCCAGTCGCCGCCGGCTGTCAAGGGCAACGGCCCCGTGCGGATCGGCCTGCCCGACTTCCCCGGCACATTCGAGGACGCCATCGACGACCTGGAGGACGGCCTGGAGGCGTGGCTGGGCGACCACGCCGGCGAGCGCCCCGGCCGCTACGACCTGCACAGCGTCCTGGGGACCTACCCCAAGGAAGCCATCGTCTGCGTCCTGGCCCGCAACGGGGGCTACGACGACGGCTACTGGCCAGGCGGCGACAACGACTACGACGCCGACGACGGCTACACCTACTACCGCCTCGCCTGGAACGGCGACTTGGCCGCCGCCGCCTGGACCGGCACGCCCGAGGAAGTCGAGCTGGAGGCGTCCGCCAAGCAGTTCCTGAGCACCGCCAAGGGGAGGACGTTCATGGAGACCAAGATGGGCCGGGCCGTGAGCAAGAAGAACGCCGCCCTGCTGACCCAGGCGAGCGACAACTTCGGCGCCGTCCACGACCACGACAAGACCATCGCCGACCACAAGACCATGTGCAAGGCCGGTCAAGCCTATATCAAGGACGTGGTGGGTGAGCAGGACTCTAGTGAGGGCCAGGCCGACAAGCCTAAGCCCAAGCCGGCTGGTACCCAGACGCAGGACGCCGACGCGGACGACAAGGCCGCGCGGGTGCTCAGCGCCGAGAACATGGCCAAGGTCAAGGCCGCCTACGGGCTGGCGAGCGACATGGCCAGCCACGAGAAGATGCACGCGCTCGGCAAGGCCGCCATGCGCGACGGCATGGCCTGCATGAAGTCCGTCATGGAGTCGGCCACGCCCGGCGGCGCTAACCCCGGCGTCGGCACCAAGCCCAACCCCGAGATTCAGGACGGTGGCGGCCCGGCCAATCCGGGCGTGCCCGGCAAGGCGCTGGGCGCCGAGCAGCTGACCTGCGGGCTGATCGCGGCTCTGCTGAAGGGCGACAAGGTGGCGCCCGCCAACCTCATCAACCTGAAGGACGTGGTGGACGACGCCTGGGAGGCGAACGTCCGCGAGACGATGGCGTCGGTGCTGTAGCACTACCTATTAACAGTTTATAGTCACGCCGGCCGCGCAGCCGGGAACCAGGACGAGGGGAACCAGATATGAAGTTCACCGACGCTCTCAAGAAAGAGCTTCGTGCCCTGGCCGGGCTCCCGGAGACGGCCACCGACGACCAGTACAAGACGGCGCTGGCCGACGCGCTGGGCTCCGGCAAATTGACGCCGGCCAAGCTGGCAGAGCTGACGACCGAGAAGGCCGCGGCCGCGCAGCAGACCAGCATGGAGCTGGTGGTCGGCAAGGCCGTCGCGGCCGCGCTGGAGAAGGCGGGCGTCAAGCCGGCCGCGCTGCCGCCGGCCAAGGACCCGCACCGCGCCACCGACCAGACGCGCGGCCTGGCGGCGGTCGCCGACGTGGCCGACCCGAACGTCCGCGTCAAGGACCCCAGTGAGAAGTGGTCGCGCAAGAAGTGGGTGGGCAAGCACGCCACCACGGGCGAGCCGGTCGAGCACCTGGGCAGCCAGGTGGAGCTGCCCAGCGAGCTAGAGTTCGCCAAGGCGGGCGTGTGGTTCCACAATGCCTGCCTGCACACGCCAGCTATCATGCAGCAGCGCCACGTCGCGCCGCTGCGCGAGGAGGAGAAGGCGCTGCTGGAGGAAATCTACGCCAAGGACTGGTTCACCGCCGACGGCCAGGAGGACTTCATCGCGCCCATCAGCGGCCTCCAGGTCAAGGCGCTCTTGGACGAGTCGGGCGGCTCCGGCGGCCAGGGACTGGTGCCGATCTGGTTCGACGAGCTGATCGTCACTTTCCCGCTGCTGCACAGCGAGGTCTTCCCCTACGTCGAGATCGTCGAGCCCCCCAGGGGCTCGCGCATGGTCGGCGCCTCGCTCGGCAACCCGACCGTCAGCTGGGGTACGGCTGAGGGCACGTCGCTTACCCTGTTCAACACCGCCTCGCTCGCGGCCGAGATCGACACCACCATCTACCCGGTGATGGTGGCGGTGGAAGTCGGCATCGACTTCCTCTCCGACAGCCCGGTCAACGTCGGCCAGATGCTCCAGACTAATATCGGCCAGTCGGCCCTCAAGGAGTGGGACAACGTCATCGTCAACGGCAACGGCACCACGCAACCGCAGGGCATCACCGCCGCCAGCGGCACGACCACGACCAACTCGGTCAACGGCGTCGGCGGTGCCCTGGAGGTGGACGATGCCGAGACGCAGGTGTTCGGCCTGGCCAAGCAGTACCGCGCCCGCACCGCCTGGAACAGCCGGCACATCATGACCGACACCGCCTACAAGCGCTTCCGGCAGATTCCGGTGAGCGGCGCCGACCAGCGGCGCGTGTTCGGCATGGACCACCAGAGTTACCAGCTGCTGGAGTACCCGGCCAGCATCCAGAACAGCCTGGCCAACAACACCATCATCTTCGGCGCCCTGAAGAAGTATCGGCTGTACCGCCGCAGGGGCTTCGACATGCGTATGGTCACGGAGGGCATCACGCTGGCGCTGAAGAACACCGTGGTGGTGCTCGGCCGCGGCCGGTTCGGCGGTAAGGTCATGGACGGCTCGGCCTTCGTGCTCATGAAGGACGCCGGCGCGGCGTAACGACTAGCTCGCCCGCATCTTCCCTGGCGATAGGAGCGTGAGACGTGACGAGACTGATCGAGGTGGAGATCGCCGGCCCGACGTGCGGCAACCTCCTGTTCAAACCGTGCGAGCGCGTGGTGCGCGGCCGCTACGAGGTCGGGCTGGCGACGGCCACGGACCCGGCCGCCGGCATGGTGACGCAGAAGTACGGCGGCACCATCCCCGGCCAGGTGCTCGGCCTGGACCTGGACACCGGCCGCGGCTACGTCCGCGAGCCGCTGTGGACCGAGGAGTGGCGCGAGCTGCGGGCGCGGCTCGACCACCACCGCTTCAAGCTGGAGCCGCCCGAGGCGGAGTTCAAGGATGTCCATGTGCCGACCTGGGTCTACTGGCTGGCCCGAGCGGTCGAGGGCGGCATCGCCAAGCTGCTCAAGGGCAGCCTGCCCAAGTCGCACCAGGTCGATGGCAAGCCGCGCAAGGTCTTCTACGTGCGCCCGGCGAGTCAGTCAGTCAACGGAGAAGTCGGCCAGGACGTGAAGGACGCGCTTGCCCGGCGCGACCAACAGATACAGGCGCAGCAGGAGCAGATCGACCGCCTCATCGCCCTGGTTAGTGAGCAGAAAGCGGCCCCGGCGAAGCCGAAGCCGTAGACGTTCTCCAGACAGGCCGCGGCGCTGAAGCGTGCTTTGAGCGTGCTTCGGCGGATGACGGTCAACCCGCTCTATTGTTGGAGCATAACGAAAGGTGGGAACACGATGGGACTGGGCATGGCCCTGCGGGGCCGCTTCACCAAGGGCAAGAAGAGTATTACGGCCGGTACGGCTATCGACATGCTGCTCCAGCCGAAGAAAAATTACCGCATGGTCCTGACTGACCTGTGGGTCATCGCCGGCTCCACGGCGCACGTGCTGACTGCCATGCGGCCAATCACGGCGCCGGTCACGCTGACGGCGGCCGTCACGGCGGGGGCGAGCTACGTGCTGCCGGTTAGCCTGGACCCCGGTTCGGCTGCCGGCCTGAACGCCGGCATTCCGGGCGGGTCCGGCACGGTCAGCCAGCTCGCGACCAACGTGGCCGCGGCCAGCGACTACATCGTCGTGCTGCTGCCGGACGGCACCTACTACATGGACACCATTGCCAGCGTGGCGACGCTCAACTGGACCATGACCGGCACGCTGCCGACCAACGGCGCCGCCAGTGGGGCCAGCGTCTGGTGGTTCGGCATCACGACCGACAAGGACGCTTACACGACCGAGGCGCACCCGGCCCTGACGGTCACGGCCTCCATCATTAGCAAGTGGCAGGACAGCGAGTGCGGTATCCTCGCCACCAATCGGTCATACGAGCCGATGATACTCTCAGATTCAAACGGTACGACTGCCGGCACCATCGAGTGGGTGTCGGGCGGCTTCGTGCGTGAGTAACCAGGAATCCCTCGCCAGGGATAGCGGCCGGTGTCCGGCGGGTGCCAGTACCCAGCCGGCCCGGTCGCCTTGAAACAGGTGGGCGCCATGCAGCGACCGGCCGACCAGAAGGTGTGCCGCACCTGCCGCGGGCAGAAGACGGTCAAGACGGCGGCCGGCGAGAGGCCGTGCCCCGCGTGCGGCGGATCGGGGGTCGAGTCCTACCGGACCAAGGGTTGAGGCGATGCGATGGATTGGTTGCCACTACTGGCCGACATCGACCCCATCTCCGGCGGCGCCGGCTGGATCGGCGCCGGCCTGCTGGGCGCCGTGCTCTGCTGGCTGCTGCTGGTCCACCTGCCGGCCAAGGACAAGCAGATCAGGGAGCTGATCGACAGCCACCTGAAGGCCGAGAAGGAGCAGCGCGCCGAGCACGCCGTCATGGAGAAGGAGCAGCGCGCTGATTTCCACGCCACGCTGACACAGCTGCTGGAATTTAGCCGGATGCAGATCGGCTCGCTGGGCGACGCGCTGAGAGAGGACCTGGATGCCCTGCGCGACTCGATGCAGGCGATGACCGTGGCTCTCAGAGAGAAAATTAAGTGACCAGCGACTCGGCCTTCTCTGATTACCTGTTCCTGGTGCAGTTCGGCCCAGCGGTGCTGAAGTCGGTGGCGGTGCTGGCCATCGACCTGCACGACCCGAATATGGAGATACTGTACGCCAGCAAATTGCTGGAGGAGATGTTCGGCTATGACCCCGGCGAGCTGCACGGCCAGTCGCTGGACGCGCTGCTCCGCGAGGAAGACCGGGCCGTCCATCACACCGACTTCGCGCTGTTCCACGACCACCCGGTCACGCGCAGCATGAACAAGGGCGTGTGGGTGGACGCCGTGACCAAGACGGGGCGGCTGTTCAAGGTGCAGGTGTCGCTGACAGTCGAGCCGGTGGGGAAGCGGGACTGCGTGATCGCCTGTGTGGCCGACGTGACGGCTGCTTTCCAGCACGTCCGGCCGTACCCGCTGGTCCACGGCCAAGTGGAGGAGTGAGTCATGCTGCTGATCGTCTTGATCGTGATGTTCGTGATGGTGATGTTCCTGTGGCTCTTGACGCTACTCGGTGCCGTACCAGGAGCGCCGGCTTACTCGCCGTGGCTGGCGTGGTTCGCTTGCCTGGTGCTGGGTATCGTCGTCTTCCTGTTAGGTAGCGGCGTCATCGTGGTGGAGAGGGCGGTGCTCAGGTGATTCTGCTCCTGCTCATCATCCTGATTGTGTTACTGCTCGGCGGAGGCGGCTACGGCTACAGCTGTGGCAATGTAGGTGGTGGCGGCATCAGCCTGATCGGGCTATTGCTGGTCATCCTGCTGGTGTTGCTGATCCTGCATCTGGTGTAACTATAAGCCGTTAATAGGCACGGCACTCTCTGGCGAGATGTGAACAATGGGCTTCCTTAGTATTTCCCACGTGGGCGGGCAGGGCATCGACGGTCGGTCGGGCACGCTGCTGGAGCTGGACACCAAGAGCTGCGCCCACTGCGGTACCGTCATCGCGATCTTGCAGCACGGCCACGACCAGCTGGCCCTCCAGAACGTGGACATCCTGCGGGCGGCCGGCGTGGCGGCACACGTGCAGCACGAGTACGTGGCCAAGTTCCGCTGCCGCAAATGCCGGGGCAACATCTGCCGGGCCTGCGCCAAGTACACGGCGGAGACGGGTGAGTGCGACGAGGTGAAGCGTAAGGTTGACCGCTTTCTCGCGCGGTGCGATGCGGTCTGTTCAAGATAACGAAAGGGGTCAATCATGGCAGGAAAATACAGTGGGTTCGTAGCGGGGGCGACGCCCGTAGCCGGCGTGGCCCTGTGGGTCCTGGAAACGGTAGCGGCCGTCCAGGCTGACATCATCGAGGTCAGCTGGGGCGGCGAGGTTACGACCAGCACGGCCATGCGCACGCGCATCGCCCGCGACTCGGCGACCGGCACCGGTGCCCGCACGGCCGGCAACGTGCAAAAGGGCAACCAGCACAGCGCTACCAATGGTGCCTTCTTCAGCACCACCTATGCCACGTCGCAGCCGACCATCGTCGCCGGGGCGCTGTTCGGCACGTCGTGGAACGCTCACGGCGGCGTGGTGCGCTGGCTGGCCGCGCCCGGTGAGGAGTTCAACCTCTACGACGCCACGGCCGCCAACTGTAACGTGGAGTGCCGTGACGACGTGGGCACGGCCACGAGTTCTTATGCCGTCGTGTGGAACGAGCCATAAGCATTTGTTGATGCGTTTGCCGTGATCTGGTTAGGCGCGGCGACGAACGGCCCGCGCCGGCTTGGTGTTTCAGACCAGCCGGCGCGGCTCAGCACATCTCAGCTGCTACGGGCGTAATGTGGTAGCCTCTCGACTGCGTTCGTGCTATCATATCGCCATGAGCGAGCACCCTCCTGAAATGATGGCCGAGTACGGCGCCGACCCGCAGAGCCTGCGCACCGACGTGCAGCGCATGGATTTAGGGACCGGCGTCTGGGTCAACGGCACGCCCGGCATGCAACTCGACAAGGGCCAGCACCGCACCCGCTACGGCAACGGCTGGCGCGTCGAGATACAGCTGCTGGCCGCAGACGGCCGCTCGGTCGTCATCGGCTCCGTGGAGTTCGGGCCGGACGGCCGTAAGCTCGGCCATGAGGTCGGCAACTACTACGCGGCCGTGCAGGCCAAGTTAGTCGGCGACGACCCGCAGGTGCGCTACTTCATCGACAGCACGCTGGTGCGCTGCCTGCCGACCATCGACTACGTGGAGCACCTGCGCCAGTACCCGGTCCAGTTCGCCAGGGTCGGCGGCGTGGTGCTCTGCCCCGGCGATGAATACGACGTGGCCCGGAACGGCACGCTGACGAAAATCGAGCGGCTGGGCACTACGCCGCAACCGGCAGCCGTAGCAGAGTCGCCGGCAGTCTTCACGCTGGCCCGGTCTAAGCCCATGCGCCTGTCCTGGTGGCGAGAGGCGTGGAACTGGTTGGCCTGGCAGCTCGGACTATAAACCGTTAATAAGTATCCCTGGCAAGGCGGAGGGTTGTGAAGTGCGAGACAGCAAGGTTAAAGTTGGCATCGCCCGCATGCTCTACGGCAGCTACGAGCACGGCCGCGTCGGTTCGTGGCTGGCCAAGACGTGCCACTGGCTGACGAGCCAGCGCGAGCGCGTCTGGGGCCTGGAGGAGTTTGTGCTGGACGTGGCGCCGGTGTACGCGGCCCGCAACCTGGCGCTGATGACGGCGCAGCAGGCCGAGTGCGACTTCTTGTGCATGGTGGACCACGACACGCTGCCGGACTGCGAGCCCGGCGCGCCGCCGTTCTTCGAGGTCGCCTTCGACTACCTGTACGACGCGCTGGTACACGACCGGCCGCCGGCCTGGATCGCGGCACCGATCCAGGCCGTCAACGGTCAGGTGTGCTGCCACAAGCGCCGCATCGACCCGGACGGCGCCCAGCACCTGCTGCTCATGGAGGCCAGCGAGACCTACGGCCTGAGCGGCATCCGGCCGGTCGAGGGCTCTGGGGCCGGCCTGGTGGTGCTCGACCTGCGCGTGCTGGCGAGCATGGAGCAGCCGTGGTTCAGCAATACCTACAAGGACGCCAACTGCACACACCTGCACGCGGGCGAGGACATAACCTTCACGGCGCGCATGACTGAGCAGATGGGCCTGCCGGTGCTGTGCGCCTGGGACTGCTGGGCCGGGCACGACAAGCGCGTGCAGCTGGGCAAGCCGCGCGCGACTATGCCGAAGAAGAAGCTGTTCCTGTCGGGCGGGTAGTGCTGCCCTTGTGGTGGCTCAAGCAGGGCGTGGAGAGGGTGCAGGGGGAGAGGGATTCTAACTATTCTCAGGAGACAATTTCGATGGACGTAACCTCACAGTTTTCGATTACCAACCCGACGATGTACAACCCGCCGGGTACACAGTACTACGACAAGTGGCGGCAAGACGACGTGGAGATCACGAACAACGGCGTTCCTGTCAACGGCCCGGTTCACGTCGTCATCAGTGGCATCCCCGACCCGAACGGCGCGGTGTTGGAGGTTGCCGACCGCGACCGCATCGCGGCCAGAACGCCGCCCTACAACATGCCTATCGCTACCGATCACGTCACCGTGACGCTACTGCTGGCCGGGCAAAGTTGGGGCACAGGCGTTGTCCGCAAGTTCAACGTCGTTTTTCACAACGAGAGTGACGCGCCCTTCACCTACCAGAGCGCCTTTGACGCCGCGAGCTAAACGATGATCGACCTCCTCACTCAACTGCCGACCGGACCCGTCCTCCGCTGTGACCTGATCGACCTCATGGCGGAGCGAGTCCGGTCCATCGACCCCCGAGAGTTCCAGCACGGCTTCCGCCGGCTGGATAATGCCTGGCTGCGCTGTGCCGAGGGTCCGACGAAGGACATCGACCGGCTGCTGAAGCATGTCCCCAAACGCTACGCCGACGTGTTCCGCTGGCTGCGGGTGGACGAGCGGACCTTGGCCATCCCGGTCGGGTTCGATCAGCTCGCGATGTTCTGCATGCTGTTCAATTTCGACTCTGGGCCTGTAGTATTCTCGACAGCCAATGTCTTCAATCCAAGTGCAGCGACCGTCGGAGGTACTTTCTCCTGGACCAAGCCGTCTCCCAGCAACACGACGCCCTACCGCTCCACATTAATCATGCTCATTGGGGCTGGCGCGAGCGGCGGCGGCGGCGGTAAGGTAACGGTCAGCGGCAATCAGGCGGCTGGCGGTGGCGGTGGCGGTGGCGGAGGACTGATCGTGCGGACGGTGCTGCTCAGTACCCTGAGTACCGGCAACCTGGTGCTTGGCATTCGCGGCGCGTCAGCAGCAGCACAGGGCACCGCCGATACTGCCGGAAATAATGGCAACGATGGGACCGCCACCACGTTCGCCAGCTTGTCTGCCAATGGCGGGAGCAAAGGTACGGGCGGCGGCGTCGGTACCGGGGCTCAGACAGGAGCAGGCGGAGCAGGTGGAAGCGGCGACGTGGCAGGCGCAGCGGGCGGGACTGGCCGGAGCGGAGCAACCGTGGGAGACGATGGCTCGGCTGGCAGTCTTACGGGCGGGGGTGGAGGAGGGGGTGGGGCCACGGCAGATACGGCACAGGCAGCCGGCGGGGCTGGCGGGGTAGGTGGGAGCGGCTCAGCCGGCACTGCCGGCGCTGCTGGCGGCAGTGCTGGCGGGGCTACCACGAACGGCAACTGCGGTGGTGGCGGCGGTGGTGGTTCTGACGCCAGCAGTACAGCGGGAGGTTCTGGTGGCAACTCCACTAACTCCTTTGGCGGCGGTGGGGGCGGCGGCGGTGGGCGGGCTCGCAACGCTGCCACCAATACCGGCAGCGGGCAATTAAGTGGCAACGGCGGCTTGGGCGCTGGGTGTATTGTGACTTTCTAGGGAGACAAACGGTGGCTGCCACATACCAACAAAGCAACCCGCCGAAAAAGAACCAAGCGTTCACCGTGCAGATTGCGCTCCAGGACATGGCAAATCCCGGTTCGTTCAAGGCGAACCCGACCATCGCCAGCGGTGATTTTAAGAATGCTGGTGACGGCGGAGCGATGACGAACACCACAACGCTGCCCAGCGTCGATCCGTCCTCTTCTATCTGGGTGAACGTGGCTTTGACCGCGGCTGAGATGAATTACAACCAGGTCATGATCCAGGTGATTGACCAGACTTCACCGAAGGAATGGGCGGACTTCGCCATCAGTATCAACACGTCCGCCTGAGACTGCGAGGTAACGGATGCAGTCTCAAATCGGAATCGGCGAACTCTGGGCCAGTCCCTACACGATCAGAACCTCGGGGACGTACAAGTTCGCGGCTCAGGCGACGACGCTGGTATTTGAAGCTTACGGAGCTTTTGGAGGCGGTCAAGACGGCGCGGTCAGTCTGGGAGGCAACGGGGCGAGCGGGCCGCCCTACATCAAGAAGACGCTCACCGGGCTCGTCATCGGCACCACCTACAACGTCGTTGTCGGTTCCGCCGGAGCGAACGGTGTAGACGGTGGCGATTGCTATTGGGACGACGGTTCGCTGGCAAAGTGCAAGGGTGGCAAAACAGACGGCACCCAGACGACCGGCAACGTCGGCGACGTAATCAATCTCGGCGGCCTCGGCGGCTCTGCCGGCTCAACAGGCGGAGGCGGCGGAGGCGGAGGCGGCGGCTCAACCGGCGCAGGCGGCAACGGGGCTGCCGGAGGCGTCGGTACTGGTGGAGCAGGCGGTACCGCTGGAACCGGAGGCGGTACAGCGGGTGGAACTGGGGGAGCGGCGGCAAACCCTGGGGTTGCGCCAGGGGGCGGTGGCGGGACGCTGCACGTCGGCGGAGCTGGGCAGGCAGGGCAGGTGGTGCTGACGTGGCCGGCACCGTCCACCGATAACCCCGAGCTGTACTGCCGCGTCATGATGGCCCAGCCGTAGGAGGGCGCGCGCCGTGCCTACTGACACCTTCGACAGCTCGTCTTCCTGGACCTGCCCGGCCGGCGTCACGTCCGTGCTGGTGGAGTGTATCGGCGGCGGCGGCGCGGGCCAGACGGGACTGATCGGGGCCGGCACGGGCGGCGGCGGCGGCGGCTACGCGGCCAACCCCACGGTGCCGGTCACGCCCGGCAACATCTACACGGTCACGGTCGGCAGCGCCGGCACCTCGGACGGCGGCGGCACCAGCTCCCAGCTCATCGGCGACTCCAGCACGAACGTGACTGGCAACGGCGGCCAAGGCGGCGGAGCGGGCGGGGGTGGCGGCTCCGGGACCGGCACGACCGTCAACGCGGGCGGCAACGGCGGCACTGTGTCAGCCGGCGGCGGGGGGGGCGGCGGCGGGTCGGGCAGCGCGTCGGCCGCGGGCGGCAACGGCGGCAACGATGTAGGCAGCACCGGCGGGGCCGGCGGCACGGCCGGCGCGGGGGGCGGCGTGGGTGGGGCCGGGGCCACGCTGGCGGGCGCCGGTGCCCAAGCCGGCACGGCACCGGGCGGTGCGGGCGGCGGCGGCGACAGCGGCGGCAGCGCCGGCGGTAACGGGGCCGCCGGGCGCACCAGCATCACCTACGCCGCGCCGCCGGAGGAGCAGTTCCGCCGGGTCGCCGTGACCGACATGGCCAGGGGAGCACCCAGGGCAGCCTTCTCGGCCTACATGATTCTGCTCGCGCCGCAGCTGCTCTACGAGGACCAGGAGGCGCAGCACCGGAGGGAGATCACCGCCAGGGCGCCGGCGGCCCAGCGCGCCGGCGCGTCGGCCTACTCGATCACCCAGCCGCCGCAGGTCCAGTACGAGGACCCGACCGCGCAGCGCCGGCTGGAGCTGCCCAGCGCAGCGCCGGGCTACCGCCGCGCGGCCAGCGGCGCCTACGACATTGCGGCGCGCTTCACCGTGCAGGCGGAGCCAGCCGAGGGCCAGCGCCCACTGCTGCCGGCGACGGCGCCGGGCTATGTCAGGGCGGCCCGCCACGCCTACCACGTCGTCAATACCCCGGCCATCGCGAACGCACCGGGGCCGTTCCTCCAGGTGCTACCGCACCTCGCTAGAGGGCCGCTGCGCGCCGGCTCCTACGACTTGCGCAGCACGGTACCGCCGCTCGACATCGAGCAGACCTACTTCCCGTGGCTGTGGCCAGACCAGGCACCGGCCGCGCGCCGGGCCGGCGACGGCTACACGATTGCGCGCCGGCTACTGGACGTGGACCAGCCCCTCGCGTCGATGGAGCCGCGCCCGCCCGACCGGGCCGCGCCGGCGCCGCGGGCCGCCGGGCACGCCTACTTCATCGGCCTGGCACCGCTGCCGGCCAGCGCGCCGCCGGCTGACCAGTGGCCGCTACTGCCGCACGTCGCCAGGGGGGCTGCCCGGCAGGAGGCCGGCTACGCTCTCTATAATCGGTTTATAGTGGCGGACGAGCCGCAGGCGGCTATGGTCCAGAGCCTGCCGCACCGGGCACCGGGCGCCCGCCAGGCCGGCGACTACGACCTGACGCCGCGGCTGGCGGCCTACGTCGGCGAGCCGCCGGAGTGCCAGCACCCGCTGCTGCCGGCGAGCGCTCCTAGTGCCAGACGGGCCGGCGACTACTCCGTGCTGGCGACGTTCCCGCCGCCGGAAGCGCAGACGATGGCCCACCGGCTAGCGCTGCCGGACCAGAGATTAGAGGTCAGAGGTCAGAGGTCGGCGTACTCAGCCTACGGCGTCAGCCAGTCGGTGCCGCTCCAGAGTGAGCCGCTGGCCGACGCCCGGCTGATCTTGCCGGCGGCGGCACCCGGTCATCGCCGCGCCAGCCAGTCGGCCTACGGTATCACGACGCTGAACGTCGATCAGGTGGCGCTGGAGGGATCGGACCTGGCCTGCATCCGCGCCAGGGTGCCCGAGGTGGCACCCTACGCTCGCAGGGCCGCCGGTACGGCCTACAGCATCATCGTGCCGCTGGTGCCGCCGGAGGAGACGCAGTACCCCTATTGCCTCCAGGTGACAGCCGCAGCTCCCGGCGCAAGGCGCGCCGGCGACTACGGTATCACTAGCCGGTTCGTGGTCCAGAGCGAGCCGGCTGAAGCCCAACGGCTGACCATTCCGCACCTGGCCCGAGGCCCGGCTCGGAGCGTCTACGACCTGCGCGCCACCATGCCGCCGCTAGACGAGCCGCAGGCTACGTCGGTCCAGAGCGTACCGCACTTTGCCAGGCCAGCCCAGCGCGCCGGCTCCTACGACCTGCGCGCCACCGTGCCGCCGCTGGATGAGCCGGAGCCCATCAACGGCCTGGTGCTGCCGTCCACGGCACCAGGCTACCGGCGGGCGGGCAGCTACGACCTGCTGTGCCGCGCCGTGGTACCTAGCGAGCCCCAGGCGGCTTCCGTCCAACAGGTGACAGTCAGGGCCGCCGGCACCGTGCGGACAGCCGCCGCGGCCTACTGGTGCGGCCTGCGGCCCGCGCTGGAGCAGGAGGTGTTGGCGGCGACGTTCCTCCAGCTGCCGGCGACCGCTCCCGGCTACCGCCGGGCCGGCGACTACGCGGTCAACAGCCGCTTCGTGGTTCAGTCTGAGCCGATGCCGGGCGCTGACGACTACCTGCCGTGGGCAGCACCTGGTGCCAGGCGAGCGGGTAGCTACGACCTACTCTGTAGCGCCGTAGTGCAGGGTGAGCCGTCCACCGCCGTCCAGTTGTGCCCGGCACTGGCACCCGGCTACCGGCGGGCAGCACAGGAGGCGTACCGGCTGGGCGACCCGAGCGCCACCCTGCTACAATCGGATTACTTCGGCACCCGCGGCGTGCGGGATACGACCGTGAGCGTCAAGGGTCCGGCGGCAGGCCGGCTGGGGAGGGCGACATAAATGGCCTACCTCCACAGAAATCCGAGCAGCACCGCCAATAGCCCGTGGGCGCAGCCGCTTGGCCGCACCATCCCGCCGCCGGACGAGCCGCAGGCGGCGATGGTGCAGCACGGCCAGCCGCAGTTCGCCCGCGGCCCGGCCCGCGCCGCTTTCTCGGCCTACATGATCCTCTTGGCGCCTCAACTGCTCTACGAAGATCAGGAGGCCGCCCACCGCCGCGAGCTGCCCGAGAAGGCCCCGGCCGCCGCCCGCGCCGGCCAGATGGCCTACCAGACTGGCCTGCCGAGCTTCGTGGTCCAGGGGGAACCGCAGCCGGGGATCGGGTTAGTTCTGCCGGTCACGGCACCCGGTGCCAGGCGGGCGACCGCCGACGCCTACCAGACGGCAAGTCAGTTCGTCGTGCAAGGGGAGCCCCAGGCCGGCACGACGCTACTGCTGCCCGACAGCGCGCCCGGCTACCGCCGCGCCGCCGCGTCCGCCTACCAGACCGCGAGTGCCTTCGTCGTCCAGTCGGAACCTCAGCCGGGAATCGGACTGTTCATCCCGGCCGCGGCACCCGGCAGCCGGCGGGCCACGGCTGACGCCTACCAGACGGCTAGCTCATTTGTGGTCCAAGGCGAACCACAGTCAGGCATCGGGCTGCTGTGGCCAGACGCGGCTCCAGGCGCTCGAAGGGCCAGCCAGGATGCCTACCAGGCCGCCAGCGCCTTCGTGGTGCAGTCGGAACCCCCTGCCGTCTCGGTCGTGTCCTGGCCAGCCGTGGCGCGTGCGCAGGCCCGCGCCGGCAGCTCGGCCTACCTGGTCGCGCTGCGGCCGGCGGTCGAGGAGCCGATCACCGACTTCCCCGAGCTGTTCCGCCGCTGTCTGCCCGAGCGCGCTCCCGGCTACCCGCGCGCGGGTCAGGCGGCTTACTTGCCAGCGCTGCCGGCGTTCGTGGTCCGCGACGAGCCGGCCGAGTGCCAGCGGTTGTTGCTACCCCAGGCCGCGCCGGGCGCCAGACGGGCCGGCGACGGCTACGGTCTGCCGCTGACCAGCTTCGTGGTCCAGAGTGAACCCCAGGCGATCAACGGTCTGCTGCTGCCGGCTACAGCTCCCGGTCCCCGCCGTGCCGGCTCCTATGACCTGACGTGCTCCTTCGTCATCCAGGGCGAGCCGGCGGCCGTCAACGGGCTGGTGCTGCCCAGCGCCGCTCCCGGTAGCCGGCGGGCTACTCGGGACGCCTACCAGACGGCCAGTAGTTTCGTGGTTCAGTCTGAGCCGCAACCTATTAACGGCTTACAGTTGCCGGTCAGGGCTGACCCCGCCCGCCGCGCCGGCAGCTACGCCGTCTACTGCACGTTCCCGCCGGCTGAGCTGGCGCCCGAGAACGCCGAGGCCCTGCGCCGGCTGGAGCTGCCGCCCAGGGCGCCCGGCTACCCGCGCGCGGGCGCGGCGGCCTATACGTTGCAGCTCGCCAACGGTATACTGGTGCCATCGACCGCGCAGAGCTTCGGCCGCGAGCCGGCTGACACTGTGATAGCCCAGCGCGGCCAGGCCAGGACCAGGATTACGCCCGTGTAGAGGAGCCGTGTGAGCTACGTCCTCAACGTCTACCGGGGTAGGACCAACGTGTTCGCCGGCCAGCTGTATAAGTCGGACGGCCTGAGTCCCATCGGGCTGGCCGCGTCCGACCGCCTGCGCTTCAAGGTGGGCAGCACCGACGCCGGCACGCCGGCCGTAGACCTGGTGAGCGGCAGCGTGACGGCCAATGGCTCCACCGTGACGATCACCGACCGCGGCAATGACGCCAGCCCGGCGCAGTACACTTTGGAGATCGCCGAGGCCGACGCCGCCCTGCTCAGCGCCGGCCTGTACGACGCCGAGCTGCTGGTGGTGGACAGCACCATCAGTCAGCCGGCCAACGCCACCAAGGAGGTCGAGCTGGGCTGCGTCTGCGTCCTGGACCAACTGGCTGGAGGGACAGGCTGATGGCCAGTATCCTGAACAGGGCCGAGTGCCTGATCGCCGCCGGCCTGGCCGCCGGCAACGTCAGCGACGTGGACCTGGCGACCCTGGAAGTAGCGCGGAACGCCGCCGAGGGACTGGTCAGGGATTTCATCGGCTGGAATCCGGTGCAGCAGACCTACGTCGAGTATCACCCCGACACCCCGCAGGCGACCGACCGCGACCAGTTGGTGGACGAGGGCTACTGGGAGCTGAGCAACAATAACCAGCTTATCAGCAGCTTCGGCTTCGGCAACCAGCAGTGCCTGCGCGTGCGCAACCCGCCCATCTACTCCGTCACGTCGGTGGTCGAGAACCCCAACGCCTGGCTGGTGCCGAGTCCGCCCGACTTTTCAGGTACCGTACTCGCCGAGGGGCCGGACTACCAGGTCAACTGGATGGAGTCGGTCGGCGGCCAGCGGCTGTGCTACGACGGCCTGGTCTACCGCGTCACCGGCGTCTGGACCAGCGCCCGCAGAGGCGTGCAGCTCACCTACGTCGGCGGCTACTCGGCGGCGCACCTCCAGCAGCGCGTGCCGGCTCTGAAGATCGCGACGATGGAGGCGTGCGGCAAGCTGTTTCAGGAGCTAGTCGCCTTCCGCAAGCGCTCGGGCGGCTTCGACGGCGGCACGGTGGTCAGCGAGTCGCTGGAGGGCCACACGGTCAGCTACGACGCCCAGAGCCAGCGCAGCTCGACCGGCCTCCAGTACGCGCTGCCGCAGGGGGTGTTAAGAATGCTGGAGCCCTACGTCAACTACAACAGATTTTTGGGCGGCTAACTATTAGCCGTTAATAGGTAAACTGTGGTTCAGAAGCAACTATCACCTATAACAGCTTTCTTTGTTGGCGTGCTCTGCTGTTTTGCCGGACATGACGGCGCAGACGGGCACTGGCGCGCATTCTGGATTTTTACAGCTGGTGCCGCAGTTCTGATAATCGCCGACATCTGTTGGAATGATAAAGACGATAAGGTCAGCCCGTGAGCGTAACCGACATCCACCGCGTCGCCGTCCTGCTCAGCAGCTACGCCAAGGGCGCCGGCCTGGGCGTGGACCGCACCGACTACGCCGCCGCGAACCCGCCCTGGCGGCTGCTGTGCCGGGTGGTGCCCATGACCGGCTCGGCGCGCGGCATGCAACTCATGCAGCAGGGCTTCGAGCGCCCGCACCGGATCGTGTTCACGGTCAAGCCGACCATCAGCGATGGCGGCCGGCTGCTGCGCGAGGGCGACCGGCTGCGCTGGGAGACGGCCGGCAACAACACCGTGCTGCGCGTCGCCAGTCTGCCAAGCTCGAAACAGGGCCTGGACCGTGAGTGGGTCATGCTGGTGGACGCGAAGAAGGAAGATAACCCCAGCACTGGAGACGTAATCTAATGGTGCCGTGCAGCTTCACCGAGGCCAATGTGGTACTGGACCGGCCGCCCGACATGACGGCCGACCAGTGCGACCCGCTCAGTGTGCTGCGGACCAGCACCGAGCAGGGCATGCCGGTAGTAGTCAGCTGTTGGAAATTGACCCAAGAGGAGCTGGCCGAGATAGTCCGCAACGGTGGACGCATCTGGCTCACGGTCTACGGCCAGACCATGCCGCCGGTGTCACTGAGCGGCCAGAGGCCCTTCTGATGGTCCAGAACATCCGTCTCAAGAACGCGCGCCTGACCTACCGCGGCCCCGAGTTGATCGAGAAGGTGCGCAAGCAAGTCCTGCGCATCATCTACTACGCCACGGAATTATTGAAGCGGCGCGTGGTCGAGAACCTCAGCCAGCCGACGCGCACCCTGGGGCCGTCGAAAGAGGGCGACTACCCGCACGCCGACACCGGCCGGTTGCGCAACAGCATCTTCGCCAACGTGGACGAGAGCCGGCTGACGGGTATCGTGGGCACCAACCTAGCCTACGGCGTCTGGTTGGAGTGGGGCGTTCAAGGTGGCAAAATAATAGAGCCGGTCAACGCCAAGGCGCTGTCGTGGATCGACCCACAGACCGGCGAGCGCCGCTTCGCCAAGTGGGTCAAGCAGGGGGCCATCCGGGGGCGCAGTTTCTTGCGAAGGTCGTTGCTGGAATTACGCCCACAGTTTGTAGCTTTATTCCGCCGCGGCGGTTTCGGCGGCGAGTTCCGCGCCGGCGCGGTCAATCAGTACGACGTGGGAGGCAAGTTGGCATGAGTAATAACTTGACGGGTATCTGCCGGTGTGGCCACGTTCACCACGGCTGGAATGCCTGCGCGGAACCGGGATGCCCCTGCATCGAGTTCGTGCCCACCGCCCTGGCGCAGCAGACGGTGGACATCGAAGTCCAGGCTATCGACCTGCGCGTCGGCAACGTGGAGATAGTCGGCCCCGACTGGACGAACTGCACGATCAAGGTAAGCGGTGTCGAGATAGAAGCTCTAAGTCTCAAGCTGACGTGCAGCTGGAACAAGGGTGAGCCGATGCGGCTATTGCTGGAGCTGCCTGTGGAGCCAAGCCAATGATCCGCCCCAAGTTTCGCCGCCGGCTGGCCCGGCTGTGCGGCTTGCTGCCCGTGCCCCAGGCCAGCCTGCCGATGCGCCAGCGGCAGTACAGCGAGACGTGCTACGCCAAGGCGAGGAACGGCGGCCGGTCGCGGGCCTTTCTTTTCGCGCCGTGGCCGTACAAGTTCCGGAGGGATGCATGAACGCCAGGCAGAAGCGCGAGCGGAGCTGGCAGCAGTGGATCAAGAGCGGCAAGTCGATCTTCCGCCAGGGCAAGACGGTTAGCCGGGCTGCCCGCGAGCTGGCCGGCATCCTATTCCGCCCGAAGAGAAGGCGCTGACATGGCGACCGTGCAGATCGACGAGTCGTGGTTCACCCAGGGCGACTGCCGCTGCCCCAACTGCCGGCTCGCCAAGCTGTACGCCTGCATGACCGTGTGGGGCGTGGACGAGGCGGAGGCAGCCCGGCGGCTGGGACTGCCGGCGCAGGAGTACATGCTGGACGCCGGCAGCGGCAAGGTGGAGGTCGGGGCGGACGGCACGGTCAGCTAGTCACCCAGGTACCGCCAGCGGGTCGCAAACGTGTCTAGCCGGCCGTCGCGACGCCTGCCTCTGTACCGCCCAAGCTCAACCATATCCAGAATGCCGTCACGTTGTAGACGGCGCAAGAACTTCAGCGCGTGCTTCGGACCTATGCCCAATACCTGACCGGCATCGCGCGAAGCCAGGAAGAATGCCCGGTCGCCGCTCAGCAGTTGCATGTAGGCGCAGGTCCGCACCAGCTCGCGGCGCTGATCGGTGTCGTAGCTGAAGGCGCAGTCTGGGGTCGGGAAGGCGTCTGGCAGGCTCTCCAAGGGCCTATAACTGGCTTGGGCTATCGGCGGACGCCAGCACGACTCAGCCCAGCAGAAGTCATTCTGGGTGGTTGGCCAATCCTTGGTGCCAATGACCGGCCTGGCGCGGCGGTGCCACTCGGTCAGAATCTGCTGGCGCTGGTAGCGGCCATCCGCTCCCCAATCAACCTCGCCTGTGTCGTGCAGGCGACACACGAATCGAAAGATCAGCCGGTTACGCTGGCCAGTGCCTTCCGGCTGAGTATCAGCTATGCAGCGCTCTATCTGTTCACTAAAGTAACATTTGTTCAGCAGGGGGGCTACACAATCTTCATTCTTGTCTCCTCTGTCTCTTGTCTTTGGCTTGACCGGCTTGAATTGGGTGCCTGAACCTGGTGGGCGACAGAGCCAGGTGAACAGCTCTCGGGTCAGTAGGCCGTACTCTACAGGGTCATCGACGGTAGGGATGCAGCTGGGTGTACCTGAGAGCCAGCTGTAGACGATTCCGGAAGGGTGCGCCGATGGAGGGATAACTGAGAAGCAGCCGGCTCCAGCTCGGAACTCTCCTGAGCCGTCCGGGAAGCGGTAGACGTGCTGCACGGCCGGGCAACTGAAGACGACGTGGTAGCCGCGACTGGTGACGATGACCGGCAACAGACCGGACAGGTTTGGAAAGGCGGAGCACCAGTCCTCGTAGTCACAAGCGCGGTCGAAATCCCTGTTGCAGACGTGCCGGCTGGCCGGGCCGTGGGCTACCCCGATCCCGTCCGCGCCGCCGGGGGCACGGTCGGTGCGCTCCCGATACTGGAACTCGTACTCACCTCTGGACGGCTGACGGTACTGGAGGTGCTTCCAGCGCAGAAATGGACACTTCTGGCAGACGGGGAACGTGGACCAGCCGAACATCTCGGCGTACCACCTGGCCTGGTCCTGGAGGCTGAAGTTGCACGGCCCGCGCACCGGAATACTCTCTTCCTGGTGTTCGGCTTTCGTGCTCTGGCGGGCTTGCCTGACGTGGAGGAGTGTGCTATACTTCCCTTGTACGTCCGCATCGGTTGGGCCGCCAAGCACACAACCGAACCGCCGCAAGCCTGGCCTTACTAGCCGGGCTTGTTGCGTTTCCTGGGTCTACGTTACCCGCAAGTATAGCATACGTCAAGGGGTGGTGTCGTTATGCCAAAACGCAAACCACGGCGATTCCCGCGAGAAACCATAAAGCTGGAAGAGCTGCTGACTATGCACGAGGCGGTCAAGAATCTTGTCAAACGGAAGCGCCTGGGTCCTGGCACGGAGGGTTACAGTCTATTGGCTTCGCTCGGGTCTTGCATCGGCCTGCACCCTTGCGTCAAAGCCAAGACTGTGGCGCGGCTGCGCAATCGCTATCGGTCACTTCTGGACGGCACCCGGCCGGACGTGCCGGAGCGGCAACACGTCAAGGCGCACGTCAGCCCGGCTGAAGCTGCCGACCGCCGCGGCCTGCCGTGCGAGCACTGCGGCGCCGACACGCCGGCTGACGACCTGACGCTGCGCGGTGACGAGTTCCTCTGTCCTGGCTGCTGCCGCTACCTGGACGGCAACGAAGAGCGCGTGATGGCCATGATCGCCGCCCGGCACGGCGAGCTGACGCCGTTCTGACCTATTAACAGCTTACAGTTGAGGAGCCGCGCCATGCCGACTCCCGCCGAGCGCCTGACGGCCTACCTGGACGCCAACGCCGACACGCGGCTGTGCGGCCTGGATCGGCTGATGCTACTTGCCTTCCAGGAGGAGGCGGCCGATAGCAATCCGCGCTACCGGGCCGCCGACCGCGTGCTGATGCTGTGCTGCCAAGAGGACTTCACGCTCAACGTGCGTCCTGGTCCCGACGGCTGGCAGGCGACGGCCGGGCACCGCAAGGGCGAGGGCACGACGCCGTGGGCGGCGCTGCTCGACCTGGCGAATCTGCTTGACGCTGCGCCGCCGCCCGGCTAATATCATCTCAATGGCGGTCGTGACGTTCGATGATTGCTTCCAGGCCATAGCTGGCCAGTGGGCGACCAAAGGATTGGACGCCAGCTTTCCCGGCTCGATCTACGCCTTCGATACGCCGCCGAGCCTGCGGGCGAGCCGGCCGAGATGCGTGGTGACGCCGGTCGCCGGCGCGGTGCAGATGAGGACCAACGCCGGGACGTACTGGACCTTCCCGGTGGACCTGCACGTCATCGACGCGACGCCTGAGCGAGCCGGCGCCGCTCTCAGACTGGTCCTGGCCGCCTTCGACCGTGACCAGCAGCTGACGCCGCCGAACGGCCGCTTCGTGGTGATGCTGCCGCGGGCGCAGCAGGCATTCGAGGAGGATTTGTACTACAGGACCGTCTTAACGTGCGATATTCGACTGTCAGTTTAGCTGCGAGCTATTGGCCGAATTGAAGTGAGGATGACCTGTACTACCGGGTCGTGCTGACCTGTAATCTCCAGTAGCTCGCAGCAATTTCACCGGCCGCTTCCCTGGCGAGGGCGTTTGGTTATAGTAACCGCGCGCTCTTACCGGGAGATTGATATATGGCCGGCGCAGGTATCTCAGGCAACGGCGGGGACGTGAAGATCGGCTCGACTTCCATCGCCGAGGTTAAGACCTGGACCTTCGACAAGGAGGCCGCGACCACCCGCTACGGCAGCAACGCCACCGTGTCCAGCGGCGTCTGCTACAAGAAGACAGTGCCCGGTACCCGCCAGGGGCAGGGCACGCTCGACTGTACCTACGTCAGCCTGACGCCGCCCGACAGCAACAGCCTGGACGTGGGCAGCGGCGTCACGCTCAAGCTGTACCTGACCAGCACGCTGTTCTACTCCGTGCCGGCCGTCATCAAGACGCTCAAGTTCAAGGTGGACATCGACACCGGCGCCTACATCGGCTTCACGGCCGACTACGAGAGCGACGGCGCCTGGACGAACGTCGTGGCTGGCGAAGAGGCGCCCAGGGGCATGGGTCAGGCGCCGGAGGGCGAGGCGCCATTCGAGCAGCCTGGCAATCTGCCCAGCATCGCCGCCGCGGGGCCGAGCGGCCTGGCGCGGGTCGCGGCCCTGGAGGACAAGATCGCCGGCCTGGAGGGCACGCTGGCGCAGATTCTGGCATTCGTGCGCCCGCCCGCGGCGCAGGAGAGCGAGCCGGCACGCCAGGCGGCATAGTCTACACTTATCGGGCCGGCCTGAGCATGTTGGCGCTAACTGTTCAGGGACCGGCCCGACCGTACACCTCCGACAGGGGTGACGACGGCGGGCGGTTCCTGCGCTAACAGGAACCGCCCGTTTTCTATTAACCGTTTATAGTCATGTTTCACGACTGCCACAACAAAGACGAGTTTCTTATGGGCGAGACGAATGGTCAGCACCAGGACGGCGCGGAGGAGCTGTCGGACGACGGCCGCGCCTACCTGTGGTGCGGCGGCCGGCGCTGGGAGCTGGCGGTCATGAACCCGGCCGAGGCGCTGGTCATCGCCCGCCGCTGGATGGCGGAGCGGCCGGTCAACCCGCTGCTGGCGGCCGAGCGCGAGCTGGAGGCGGCGCAGGCGGAGGCCCGCCAGGCCGGCGAGCCGCTGAGTGCGGCGACGCTGGAGCGCATGCAGACTCAGCTCTACGACCGCGCCTACGCGGAGCTGAAGCGGCCGCGCCACGAGCGTCAGCCGACCGGCGAGGAAGTCCGCCGCTGGCTGGAGGAGACGGGGCGCGGCCAGACGTGCTTCCTTTACCTCTTCCTGGTCGGCCGCCAGCCGGACGTGACCGAGCAGCAGGCCGACGAGATTCGCCGTAAGGTCGGCTTCAAGCGGTTCGAGGACCACGCCAAGAAGGTATCGGCCGAGCTGCTGGAGGCCGCTCAGAAGCGCCGCCAGGCCCGCGAGCTGGCCCAGAAGGAGGCGGCGCCATCGACGGTCTGAGCCGCTGCCTGGCCGCCCCGGTGGACGTTGACCTAGCAGGACGGTCCTGGTGGGTCCACGGCCTGCGCCTATTGGACCTGGCGTCATGCGAGGCCCACCTACTGGCCGAGCGCCGCAACCCCTTAGATGGCGTCCTGGACGCCCTGCCGGCCATGCGGTGCAGCATCGGTGCCAAGCGGCGGCTACTCGACCGCGCCTGGCAGGAGACCTGGCTGGACCCGTGGGTCAACCGCGTCCGCCACGCCGAGCTGTTCGCCTGGCTGAAGACGGAGCCCGGCCTGCTGTTCAGTGCCCGCCTGTGCCTACGCACTGACCGCGGCAGCCGGCTGGACCGCCGCCAGGTGGAGCGGCTGTTCGGCCGCTGCTCTCCCGAGGAGGCCGCCGAGTACCTGCGCCGCCGCGACCAGGTGAGCGGCCTGGACTTGCTGGCCAGGGTGGACTGGCGGCTGTCCAGCCAGCCGAAGCTCGACTGGAAGGGCCGGCTGAACCACGCCGCCGACCAGCCGCGCGAGTGGCGGCTGCTGCTGCGCAACTTCGCGCAGCAGGGCCTGGGCGAGAAGACGCTGCTCGGCCTGGGGTCGGCGCCCGGCTGGACGGCCGCGCAGGTGGGCCGACTGACGCTCTACCAGCTGCACACCTACCTGCTCAGCGAGTGGGAGTGCCGCAACAGTACCAAAGACATCGCGGTCTCGGCCGACGAAGCCTACGTGCTGGTGGAGCGCGGCCGCGCCGAGCGCCAGTGCCGCCAGGAGATGTTTGAGGACTTGCTCCGATCTATTAACTGTTAATAGCCTATGGACAGCCTGGCCGGAGCCGTGGTGGAGGTAGGGGCGGACCTGGGTCCGCTCACCAGCCTGCTGGCGCAGGCGCCGACCGGCCTGACGGGGCCGCTGGGCCAGCTCGGCGACGTGATCGCGGCCAATATGGCGCAGGCGCTGACGCGCGGCGGCCAGCGCCACGGCGGCGGTAACGCGGGCGAGCAGGCGGGCCGCGAGCAGAGCAAGGGCTTTGTCCGCGAATGGCTCGGCGCCGTGCCGGTCGTGGGCGGCGCGCTGGAGCAGGTCTACGGCCTGTTCGCGGGCGTCACCAGCCGGATCGTCAGCCCGGTGACGGAGGGCGTCGGGCTGGCCAAGGACATGCTGATCGGCGGCCTGGGGCTGGCGGCCGGCGTGGCCGGCGACCTGATCCATCTGAATCTCGGCCGGGCGATGGCCCGCGTCTCCAGCTTCGTTTTCTCCACCCTGTCCAACACCGTCACCCGCGCCTTCACGGTCGTCTTCGGCGAGCAGCTGGGCGGCGTGCTGTCGAGCGTCATCACGGTACCGCTGAACGCTCTGGGCGGCACCATCACCAGTTGGGCGGGCCGCATCGGCAGCGCGATCATCAACCCGATCCGGGCGGCGCTGGGGACCGGCCTGGGCAACCTGGACTTCTGGGTCGGCCGGTCGATAGCCTTCGAGTACTCGATGGTTAAGTTCGGCGCCGTGCTGGGCGGCGCCGGCCGCCAGGTCGGTTTCACTAACGAGCAACTTCAGCGGCTAGCCGGCACGATGGCTGCCGTGAGTCCGTTCACGAAAGGCGAAGTGCTGGAGGGCATGGAGAAGGCGTTCCGCTTCAGCACGGTGCGCGGCGAGCAGTTCACGCGCATGATGGAGGTCGCCATCGGCATGGCGCCGCAGTTCGGCGGCCTGGAGCACGCCGTGCAGTCGCTCGGCATGGCGCTCCAGAACCCCGAGCACGGCCTCCAGCGCATCGCCCACCACACCGGCCTGCTGACCGAGCAACAGGTGAAGCTGATCCAGGAGATGGCCAAGAGCGGCGCCGCCATCGAGGACGTGCAGCGGGCCGCGCTCGACATGATGGAGGTGGCCAGCCGCGGCGTCGGCGAGAAGCTGCTGGCGACGACGCAGGGCCAGCTCCAGAAGCTGTCGGCCGAGTGGAAGGGCATCGGCCGGTCGCTCGGCGACGTGTTCCTGCCGCTCGTGGACCTGGCTACCTACGTGGCCCGCGCCGTCGTGGGCGCGTTCGGCGGCGGCGTGGTCCCGATCTTCCGGCAGTTGAAGGAGCTGACTACCAGCTGGGCCAACAGCGTCAAGGCATTCCTGGAGGAGAACGCGCCGACGTTCAAGGTGTGGGCTGAGCATCTCAAGGGCATCATGCAGAACGTGTTCGACGGCATCAAGAGCGGCTTCAAGAATATCTTCAGTGGCCTGGATGCCGGTGGTGCAGCCGGCTTCTGGGAATCGTTCAAGGGCGGCGTCACGTCCACGTTGGCGGTCATCGACACGCTCACGTCATCCTGGTCTAAGTTCTGGTCATTCTTGCAGGCGGCCGGTGGCATCGCCTGGGACTACATTAAGGAGGCAGCGGCCGGATTCTGGGAAGGGGCTACCGGCAAGGGCGAGTCCTGGGTCATGAACTTGCGGGCAATGTTTCTGCGCCTGCTCCGCGACCTGAAGAACATGCTGCTGGACGTGATTGACCAG
>Ga0137361_10000036_pt1 | contig 47302 bp, 39 predicted proteins | sample Mad1_80_16metaG_FD_104923 | JGI IMG/M metagenome (GOLD analysis project Ga0137361, IMG submission 104923) | Vadose zone soil microbial communities from Angelo Coast Range Reserve, California, USA - Mad1_80_16 metaG | ecosystem: Environmental > Terrestrial > Soil > Vadose zone | place: USA... | reverse complement strand
TGGGGACCGTAGACGTCGATGAGCCCGCCGTCGCCGTCCATCAGGTAGAGGCGCTCCATCTCGGCCAGGGCGAGGGGGACCCTCTCGTGGATCTCGACCTTGAGGGTGTCGGGAAGGGTCCGGCCCACGAGCGCGTCCGCCACCCAGGGCGAGGCCCGCAGCCGCGCCTTCAAGGCATCGATGTCGAGACCCAGGATGTTCTCGCCCACGGCGGGGCCGAGCAGCTCGCGGACCTCCCCCTCGGAGAGGAAGTGGCACCCGCGCACCTCGACCTTCCCGACCTTCAGCCGCTCGCTCGCCATCACCCTCGCGTAGCCGGTCCAGGCCGCGGCCACCGCGAGCAGGCCCGCCCCCGCGAGCTGCAGCACGAGGATGGCCCGCGCGGTGAAGCCGCGGCGCAACCGGCGCACCCGCGTGCGCCGCTTCGGGCGGAGGAAGGCCGGCTCATCGGCCAGCGGGTTCAGGGGCAGGTCGAGGAGCTCGGGGGGCGGCGGTCCCACGGGAAAGCCGCGGCCCCTCATGCGCGCGGCCTCCACACCTTCACTTCCAGCTCCAGATCCACCCCGGTCTCGCGCTCGACCCGCTCGTGCAGCAGGTCGAGAAGCGCGAGCACGTCGGTCGAGGTGGCCCTTCCCTCGTTGACCACGAAGTTCGCGTGCCGCGGGCTCACCACCGCCCCTCCGACCCGGGTCCCCTTGAGCCCCAGCTCGTCGATGATCCGGCCCGCGGAGGTGCCCGCCGGGTTCTTGAAGACGCAGCCCGAGTTGCGCCCGGTGGGCTGGCTCCGGGTCCGCTGCTGGGTCAGCTCCCGGGTCTCCTTCTCGAGGGCCAAAGGGTCGTCGCGCCGCAGCCCGACCGTGATGCGGGCCACCACCGCCCCCTCCGGAATGGACGACCCCCGGTAATGGAAGCGCCAGCCCTCGGGGGGCTCGGTGCGCTCGCCCGCCGCGTCGTAGACCACGATCTCGCGCAGCACGTCGCTGATCGAGAACCCGTAGGCTCCCGCGTTCATGACCGCGGCCCCCCCGATCGAGCCCGGGATGCCCACCGCGCTCTCCATCCCGCGCCAGCCCGCCCGGCAACAGCGGACCACGGTGAAGATCAGGTTGGCCCCGCCTTCGGCCGTGACCTCGCCGTCTTCCCGGATCTCGATCCGACGCAGCTCCTCGGTGTTCACCACCAGCTCGTCGAGGCCCTCGTCCGCCGCGACCAGGTTCGAGCCCCCCCCCAGCACGCGGTGCGCCACCCCGAGCTCGCGGCGCAGCCGCAGGGTCTGCTGCAGCTCCTCGGGCGAGCGCGGGAAGGCCATGACCGCGGCCGGGCCCCCCACCCCCATGGTGGTGTGGCGGGCCAGGGGCTCGTTCTCGCGGAACGGCACCGCGGCTTCGCGCAGGGCGGCGGTCATGCGTGGATCCATGTCAAGCGTCGCGCCTCCGCAGCAGCTCCTCCCCCGCCGTCCAGACGCTCCCCGCTCCCAGGGTCAGCACCACGTCCCCCTTTAGTACCTCCGCGGCCAGCCTCTCCGTGGCCGCCTTCAGGTCGCCCGCGTAGGCCGCGTGCCGATGGCCCCGCTCGGCGATCGCGAGGGCCAGGGCCTCGGCCGTGATCCCCGCGATCGGCTCCTCGGAGGCGGGATAGATGTCGGTCACGAGCAGCAGATCGGCCAGGTGGAACGAACGGCAGAAGTCGTCCCACAGGGCCTGGGTGCGCGTGAAGCGGTGCGGCTGGAACAGCACCACCGTGCGGCGGCCGCCCGCCCGCGCCTTGAGGGCCTCCAGGGTGACCTTCACCTCGGTCGGATGGTGGCCGTAGTCGTCGATCACGGTCACGCCCTTCGCCTCACCCCGGAGCTGGAAGCGCCGGTCGACCCCGGTGAAGGTCAAAAGCCCCTCGCGGATCGCGTCGAAGGAGACCCCGAGGTCGGTGCCCACCGCCACCGCGGCCAGCGAGTTCGCGACGTTGTGCGCTCCCGGGACGTGGAGGGTGATCGGCCCCTGGGCCTCTCCACCCACGGTCGCGGTGTAGGTCGAGCCGAGCGGCCCCACGTGCAGATCCCGGGCCGAGACGTGGGCCTGGGGCGACAGGCCGTAGGTCACGATCCGGCGCTCCACCCGGGGCAGGATGTCCTGCACGGGAGCGTCGTCCAGGCAGAGGACCCCTGCCCCGTAGAAGGGGACTTTGTTGACGAAGCCCAGGAACGCCTCCTGGAGGTCGGGGAGGTCGCGGTAGGTGTCGAGGTGCTCGCGGTCGATGTTGGTGACCACCGCCATGGTGGGCGAGAGCTTGAGGAACGAGCGGTCGGACTCGTCGGCCTCCGCCACCATGAACTCCCCGCGACCGAGGCGCGCCCCCGAGCCGAGGACGCCCAGCCGGCCGCCCACCACGACCGTGGGGTCGAGGCCGCCCTTGTCGAGCACGAGCGCGACCATCGAGGTGGTGGTGGTCTTGCCGTGGCTCCCCGCCACCGCCACTCCGTACTTGAGGCGCATCAGCTCGGCCAGCATCTCGGCCCGCGGGATCACGGGGATGCCCAGGCGGCGGGCCTCCACCACCTCGGGGTTCTCGGGCTTCACCGCGGTCGAGGTCACGACCACGTGGGCGCCGCGGAGACGCGCGGCGGCGTGGCCCTCCGCGAAGCGCGCGCCCAGGGACACCAGGCGGTCGGTCACGCTCGAGCGCTTCAGGTCCGAGCCGGAGACCGTGTAGCCGAGGTTCAGGAGCACCTCCGCGATCCCGCTCATCCCGGAGCCCCCGATCCCCACGAAGTGGATGTGCTGGATGCGCCTAAGCACGACCCGCCCCCAGGGGTTGCACCAGCAGGTCCGCGACCCGCGCCGCCGCGTCGGGGCGGGCGAGTCTCCGAGCGCTTTCTTCCATGTCCTCGATCCGCTCGGGGTGGTCCAGGAGGTCGCCGATCGCCCCCGCCAGAGACTCGCCGGAGAGGTCCTTCTCCTCGAGCAGGCGCGCGGCCCCCGCCGCCTCGAGCGCCTGCGCGTTCCGGCGCTGGTGGTCGTCCGCCGCCCGCGCGAACGGCACCAGCACGGCCGCCTTCCCGGCGGCGGTGAGCTCGGCGCAGGTCGTGGCCCCGCTCCGCGAGCAGACGAGGTCCGCCTCTGCAAAGCGCCGCTCCATGTCGTCGAGGAACGGGAGGACTTCGGCTTCCCGCCCCGCCGCCGCGTAGGCCGCCGTCGTCTCCCCGTGCATGCCCTCACCGGTCTGATGGACGATGCGCAGGCGATCGGCCGAGGGCAGGCGGGGCAGCGCGGCCAGGAGGGCCCGGTTGAGGACCCGGGAGCCCAGGCTGCCGCCGAAAGCCAGGAGGGTGAGGGGCGGCGCGTGGACCTTCCGGGGGAGGGAAGCGAAGCCTCCCCGCACGGGGTTGCCCGTGAGCACGCCCTTCGGCCCGAACGCGCGCAGGGTCTCGGGATATCCGCAGGCCGCGCGGTCCACCACCGGCCGCAGGACGCGGTTCGTGAGGCCGGGCTTCGCGTTCGGCTCCAGGATCACCGTGCGTACTCCCAGGAGGGCGGCCACGAGCACGACCGGGCCCCCCGCGTAGCCGCCCACCCCGAGGACCGCCTCCGGACGCAGGCGCCGGACGAGGGCGGCCGCGCGCAGTAGCCCCCGGGGCAGCGCGAAGAGGCCCTGGAACATCCGGAGGAAGCCCACCGCGTTGAGGGGCAGGATGGGCAGCAGCTCGAGGGGGTAGCCGGCGCGGGGGACGAGGCGCGACTCGAGCCCCCGCGCCGTCCCCGCGAAGACGACCCGGCGGCTCCCGTCGCGGCGCGCGAGCTCGTCCGCCACCGCGAGGCCGGGAAAGAGGTGCCCTCCGGTTCCCCCCGCCGCGATGAGGATCGGCCGCGCCATTCAGTCCGCATGCTGGGAGACGTTGAGCACGAGGCCCACGCCGAAGAGGGTGAAGACGAGCGAGGACCCGCCCGCGCTGATGAAGGGCAGGGGGATCCCCTTGGTGGGAACCAGGCCCAGGACCACGCTGATGTTGATGAAGGCCTGGATCACGATGGACAGGGTCAGGCCGGCGGCCAGGAACATCCCGAAGGCGTCGGGGGCCTTCCAGGCCGCGCGCAGGCCGCGCCATAGCAGGAGGACGAAGGCCAGCAGCACCAGGAGCGCCCCCAGGAGGCCCAGCTCCTCTCCGATCACGGCAAAGATGAAGTCGCTGTACGGATAGGGCAGGTAGAAGAGCTTCTGCCGACCCTCCATGAGGCCCACCCCGGACAGGCCGCCCGTCCCCACCGCGATCAGGCTCTGGATGATCTGGTATCCGGCGCCGCGGGCGTCGGACCAGGGGTTCAGGAAGACCTCGATGCGGTCGCGGCGGTAGGCGACCGTCATCACCGCCTGGTAGAGGAGGGCGCTGCCGGGGACGGCGAGGGCCGCGAAGTAGCGCAACCGGACCCCCGCCAGGTACAGCATCACCCCCGCGGTCATCACGATGGTGGCCGCGGTCCCGAGGTCGGGCTGGATGTGGACGAGGAACGCGAACCAGCCGATGAGGAGGAGGGCGGGGAAGAGCGAGGGCAGGAAATCGTTCACCCGCTCGGCCCGCCGCTCGATGTGGTAGGCGAGGTACAGGATCACCGCCAGCTTGGCCAGCTCGGCCGGCTGGAAGGAGAGCGCGCCCAGGCGCATCCAACGGTGGGCGTCGTTCACCGGCTTCAGGAAGAGCACCACGATCAGGAGCAGGGTCGAGAGGATCACCACCGGGTAGACGACCGCGGGGGCGCGCAGCTTCCGATAGTCGATCTTGAGCGCGGTCACCAGGCCGGCGAGGCCGATGGCGGACCAGACGGCCTGCTTGACCAGGAAGAAGTAGGCGTTGCCGTGCCGCTCCTGGGCGAGGGCCGAGGACGCGCTCCACACCATGACCAGGCCGAAGCCGAGGAGGGCTACCGTGACCGTGAACAGCGTGAGGTCGGAGGACAATCTCTTAGCCACGGCCCACTCTCGGGTCCTGCAGGCGCCCTACTTCTTCCTTGAATGCGCGCCCGCGGTGCGCGTAGTCCCGGAACATGTCGAAGGAGGAGCAGGCGGGGGCCAGGAGCACGGTGTCGCCGGGGACGGCGGCGAGGCGGGCCCGCTCCACCGCTTCCCGGAGCGTCGCGCAGCGGTCCACGGGCAGGACGCCCCCGAGGCTCCTCGCGATCCGCTCCTGGGCCTCGCCGATCGCCAGCACGCGCTTGCCCCGCGCGCGCAGCAGGGGCGCGAGGCTTCCGAAGTCGCCTCCCTTGTAGCGGCCGCCCAGGATCACGAGGGTCGGCCCCGGGAAGGCCAGGAGGCTCTGGCGGGCCGCCTCCAGGTTCGTGGCCTTCGAGTCGTTGTAGAAGGCGACGCCGTCGATCGTGGCCACGTGCTCGAGCACGTGCTCGACCCCCCGGAACCCGGCCACCGCCCGCGCGATGTGCTCGGGCTCCGCCCCCCGGACGCGCGCGGCGACGGCCGCCGCGAGCAGGTCCCCCGCGAGGTGGGCCCCCGGCAGGCGGACGGTGGACAGGGCGAAGAGCGTCTCCGTTCGCCCGTCGCGGACGAGGCGCGCCTCCCCCTGCGCGAAGAACGCCCCGTCGCCCCCGGCGATCGGCTCGCCGCTGGCACGGAAGGGCAGCACCCGGGCCCGCGCGCGCCGGGTCAGGGCGAGCACGGCCGGGTCGTCGGCGTTCACCACCGCCCAGTCCGCCTCGGTCTGGTTCGCGAAGACCCTGGCCTTGGCCCGGGCGTAGTCCTCGAAGGTGGGGTGGCGGTCCAGGTGGTCGGCCGAGAGGTTGAGGAAAACCGCCACCTGGGCGCGGAAGCGAAGAGTGCCTTCGAGCTGGAAGCTCGACACCTCCACCGCGTAGTCGGTGGCCTCGGTGGAGCCCTCGACGAGGCCGATCAGCGCCTCCCCGATGTTGCCCCCCACCCGCACGTCTCCCCCGCGCTCGCGCAGCATGGCCCCGAGGGCGGCGGTAGTGGTGGATTTGCCCTTGGTGCCGGTCACCGCCGTCACCGTTCCCTTCAGGTGGCGGAAGGCCAGCTCGATCTCCGCCAGGACCGGGACCCCCGCGCCCCGCGCGGCGGAGAGCTCGGGCAGATCCCAGGGGACGCCGGGAGACACCACGACCATGGAGGCGCCGGCGAAGGTCTCGCGCCGGTGCCCGCCGAGCTCGAGGCGCACGCCCTGGGCTTCGAGTCTCATGACCTCCGCGGGAAGCTCCCCCGCCGGCTTGCGGTCCGTTGCCACCACCGCTTCCCCCCGCCGCGCGAGGAACTCCGCGGCCGCGATCCCCGACCGCGCGAGCCCGACGACCACGACGGCATGCCTCTCCACAGCCACGGCGTCCTCAATCCACCTCACCCTTCATTCATCGACCCCCCACCCTATCCCTCCCCACGTAGGGGGAGGGGAACGCTGGTGCACGTCCGGCTCGCATCGATCCCCCAACCCTGTCCGTAATCACCTCAGCTTGAGCGTCGTGAGAGAAAACAGCGCGAAGACGAAGGCCACGATCCAGAAGCGGATGACGATCTGGGGCTCCTTCCATCCGATCAGCTCGAAGTGATGGTGGAGGGGCGACATGCGGAAGACGCGCCGGCCGGTCAGCTTGAAGGAAGCCACCTGCAGGATCACGGAGACCGCCTCGATCACGAAGAGGCCCATCACGGAAAAGAGGAGGAGCTCCTGCTTGATCAGGATGGCCACGGTGCCGAGGGCGCCCCCCAGGGCCAAGCTGCCCGTGTCGCCCATGAACACCTGGGCCGGGTAGCAGTTCCACCAGAGGAAACCCATGGAAGCTCCGACCATGGCCCCGCAGAAGACCGTGACCTCGCCCGCCCCGGGCTGGAAGAGGAGGTCGAGGTAGTTCGAGAAGACCCGGTGCCCGGAGACGTAGGCGAGGACGGTGAGAGCGGCGGCCGCAATGAGGGTGGCCCCGATGGCGAGGCCGTCGAGGCCGTCGGTCAGGTTCACCGCGTTCGTGGAGCCCACGAGCACCGTGACCGCGAAGAGGATGTAGAAGGCGGAGAGGTCCGGGGTCAGGGTCTTCAGGAACGGGAAGACGACCCGGGTCGAGTATTGCGTCGGGTCGATCAGGGAGAGCATGTAGAGCGCGGTCCCGATGAGCAGCGCCACCACGATCTGGGCCCAGAGCTTCCGGCGCGCGGTGAGGCCCAGGCTCTGCTTCCGGGCCACCTTCTGGAAGTCGTCCACGAAGCCGATGGCCCCGAAGGCGAGGGTGGCCAGGATGAGGATCCACACGTTCCGGTTGGTCAAGTCCCCCCACAGGAGGGTGGGGACCAGGATCCCCGCCACGATCAGGACCCCGCCCATGGTGGGGGTCCCCGCCTTGGCCTGGTGGGCCTTCGGGCCCTCGTCGCGGATGTACTGGCCGATCTGCAGCCGGCGCAGGCGCTCGATCATCCAGGGTCCGAGCACGAGGACCAGGAAGAGCGCGGTCAAGCTCGACACCGCGGTGCGGAACGTGATGTAGCGGAGGACATTCAGCCCCGAGATCTCGTGGCGGAACGAGTAGAGGAGATGGAAGAGCATGCGGGCTCAGCCCTCCCTCTCCCCGAAGCGCCCGAGGAGCGCGTCCACCACCGCCTCCAGCCGGATGCCGCGCGAGCCCTTGACGAGCACCGCGTCGCCCGGCTCCACGATGGTGCCGATGGCGGCGGCGGCGGCGGCGGAGTCCGGAAAAGCGTGGAGGCTCGCGGCCGGGAGGCCCCCCTTCCGCGCGCCCTCCAGGAGCTCCTTCACCAGCGTCCCCACCGCCACCACCACGTCGACCCGGCCGGGCAGGGCGGCCCCGCGCTCGCGGTGCAGGGCGGGGCCGGTCGTTCCCAGCTCGAGCATGTCGCCCAGGACGGCCACCCGCCGGCGACCCGGAGCCATGCCCAGGGTGACCACCGCCGCTTCGAGGGCGTCCGGGCTGGAGTTGTAGCAGTCGTCGAGGAGGGTGATCCCCTCTCCCAGCCGCCGCACCTCGCCGCGGTGGCGGGCCGCGGTCATTCGGAGGGCCGCCTCCGCCATCACCTCGGGGGCGATCCCCTGCACGTGGGCCACCGCGGCCGCGGCCAGGAAGTTGGTGACGAAGTGGGGACCCGGCAGGGGCAGGGCCACCTCCACGGACTTACCGCCGACCCGGAGGTCGAAGCGCATGCCGAACGGGGTCCCGCGCACGCCCTCCGCGGAGACGTCGTAGCGCCGGTCGCGGCCGAACCAGACGATCCGGTGCTTCCGCACCTCGCCCACCCGCCGCACCCGCGGGTCGTCGCCGTTCAGGACCGCCACCCCTCCCTCGGCCAGCCCGTCCAGCACCTCCGCCTTGGCCTCGGCGATGGCGTCGAGAGATGGGAAGAACTCGAGGTGGACGGGCGCCACCTTCGTGATGACCGCGATGTCGGGCCGGGCGATCCGGCTCAGCGCGAGCAGCTCCCCCGGAGCCGACATGCCGAGCTCGAGCACGGCCGCGGTGTGCTCCGGGCGCAGCCGGAGGAGCGTGAGGGGAAGACCGTAGGCGTTGTTGAGGTTGCCCTCGGTCTTCAGCACGGGACCACGGGTGGCGAGGAGCGCGGCCGTCATCTCCTTGGTCGTGGTCTTGCCCACCGAGCCGGTGATCCCGACCACGGGGAGACCGGCCGCGAGGCGGACGTGCCGGGCAAGATCGCCGAGGGCGCGGGTGGTGTCGGCCACGCGGACGATGGGCAGGGCCGGGGGCGCTTTCGCCTCGCGATGGAGGACCGCGGCCAGAGCGCCCTTGCTAGCCGCTTCCGCCAGGAAGTCGTGGCCATCGAAGCGGGGACCCGCGATGGCAAAGAAGACCTGCCCGGGCTCGATCGTCCGGGAATCGATGGACACCCCGGCCACCTCACGGAGCCCCGGGACCCCCCGGAGGGCTCCGCCGGTTCCCCGGAGGAGCTCGTCGATGGTCAGCGTGAAAGCCACGGCAACGTCCTGGTCACCGACTTGGTCATCGACCCCCCACCCTATCCCTCCCCACGTAGGGGGAGGGAAACGCTGCGGCACGTCTGGCTCCGCCCTCCTCATCTCTTCCCGTTGGGCGCCGCCAGGCGGTGCAGGATGTCCCGTGCTACCTGACGGTCATCGAAGGGCACCGTGCGATCACGGACCTCCTGGTACTGCTCGTGCCCCTTGCCCGCGATGACGACCACCACGCCTTCGCGCCCCATCTCCAGGGCCTTCGCGATCGCCTCGCGCCGGTCCACGATCACGTGGCTGTCTCCCGCCCGGTCCGGGGGGATGCCCCGACGGATCTCCTCGAGGATGGCCTCCGGGGGCTCGCTGCGCGGGTTGTCCGAGGTCAGGATCACCACGTCCGAGAGGCGCGCGGCCACCGCCCCCATGAGCGGCCGCTTCGTCCGGTCGCGGTCGCCGCCGCAGCCGAAGACCGTGATGAGCCTGTGCGGGCGCAGCTCGCGGACCGTCTCCAGCAGGTTCTTGAGGGCGTCGTCGGTGTGGGCGTAGTCGACGATGACCGTGAAGTCCTGCCCGGCCACCACACGCTCGAGCCGCCCGGGAACGCCCTTGACCGAGCCCAGGCCGCGCAGGAGCGCCTCTTCAGGGATGCCGAGGGCGAGGCCGGCCCCCAGGGCGGCCAGCAGGTTCTGGACGTTGAAGCGGCCGATCAGCGGGGAGCGCAGCTCCAGCGGCCCGACGGGCGTCCGGACCCGCGCCAGGGTCCCGTCCAGGGAGAGGGTCAGCTCCTCCACCGAGAGGTCGGCGGGCTGGGAGAGGGAAAAGGTCCAGGCCCGGCCCTTGCAGGCCCGCAAGACCTGGTCGGCCCGGTCGTCGTCCCGGTTGACGATGGCGTGTCCGTCCTCCCGCAGGAGCGTGTCGAAAAGGAGGCGCTTGGCCGCGAAGTAGGCGTCCATGTCGCCGTGGAAGTCCAGGTGGTCGCGGGTCAGGTTCGTGAACACCGCCACCTTGAACGGGCAGCCGTGGACACGCTTCAGGGCCAGGGAGTGCGAGGAGACCTCGAGGATCGCGTGCCGGCAGCCGGCGTCGACCATCTGCCGGAACAGGGCCTGCAGGTCGGAGGACTCGGGGGTGGTGCGGACCGCCTCGAGGAGCCGGGTCCCGATCCGGTACTCGACGGTGCCGACGAGGCCGACGGTTTCCCCGGCCGCGCGCAGGGCGGCGTCGATCAGGTAGGTCGTGGTGGTCTTTCCGTTCGTGCCCGTCACCCCCACGAGGTCGAGGGAGAGGGCGGGGTTGCCGAGGACGGCGGCGGAGAAGACGGCCAGGGCCTCCCGTGCGTCCGCCACCTGGACCCAGGGCGTGTCGGGAGCGGGCGGCTGCTCCGAGCAGACGGCGACCGCGCCCTTCTTCCGGGCCGCCCCCACGAAGCTGTTCCCGTCGGCGGCGAAGCCCCGGATGGCCACGAACAGGGCGCCGGGACCCGAGCGGCGCGAGTCGTGGGTCACCTCGGAGACGAGCAGGCGGGGATCGCCCGTGAGGACGGCGCCGGGCAGGCGGGCCACCAGGTCGCCGAGGGTCATGGCGCGGTCCCCCCCGAGGGGCGAGTCTCGCGGGCCAGGGTGAGCACACAGGGGTTGCCCGCTTCAATCTCCGTGCCCGGGGCGAGGCTCTGCGCCACCACCCGGCCCGAGCCGACGAGCTCCACGATCAAGCCCCGGCGGGCGGCCGCGATGGCGGCCTCCCGGGCGGGCTGGCCGCGGAGGTCGGGCATGATCCCGGGCTCCCGGGCCAGGTCGGGAAGGGGAGTGGGCGCGGGCGCGGGCCGCCAGGCGGCGCGCACCACTCCTTCGACCGGCTCCGCCACCGCGCGCAGGACGCGCCCCGGGTCGTCGGGGGGGACCGCCAGCTGGCGAAGGGCCGCTTCCGCGATGCGGGCGAAGAGGGGGGCCGCCACGTCGCCGCCCTGGTTCTTCGGCCCCCGCGGGGAGTCGAGGGAAGCGAGGATCAGCAGGGCCGGATGCGAGGCGGGGGCGAAGCCCACGAAGGACGCCACGTGGTCGGCCATCGAGTAGTGGCCGGAGGCGTCGACCTTCTGGGCCGTCCCCGTCTTGCCCGCCACCACGTAGCCGGGTATGGCGGCGTGCCGGCCGGTGCCGCTCTTCACGACCTCCTTCAGGAAATCGGTCAGCACGTCCACCGTCTCCGTCGCGAGCAGGCGGCGGACCACCATCGGCTTGTACTCCTTCACCGCCCGGCCTTCCGCGTCCTCCACCCGGCGCACCACGAGCGGCTTCATCAGATAGCCACCGTTGGCCACCGCGGCCGCCGCCATGGCCATCTGGATCGCGGTCACCCCCACCTCCTGGCCGAACGACATCGAGGGGAGGGAGAGCGCGCTCCACTTCGAGGTCGCGCGCAGGAGACCGCTCGACTCGCCGGGGAGGTCGACCCCGGTGGGGGCGCCGAAGCCGAAGTCCCGGACGTAGCGGTTGAAGTTCTCGCGCCCCACCCGTTGGGCCACCCGGATCATCCCGATGTCGCTGGAGCGGGCCACCGCGTTCCGGAAGGTGAGCTTGTCGAACACCTCGTGATCGTTGATCCGGACCCCTGCGATCTCGATCGTGCCGTGGCCGCAGTCGAGCACCTCGCCCGGATCCACCACCCTCTCCTGGATCCCCGCCGCGGCGGTGACGATCTTGAAGATGCTGCCGGGCTCGAAGGCGTCCGTCACCGCCCGGTTCCGCCAGCGCGCGCTCGGGGAGGCCGCGAAGCGGTTCGGGTTGAAGGCGGGCCGATTGGCCATGGCCAGGACCTCGCCCGTGAACGGGTCGAGCACGATGGCCACTCCCGCCGCGGACTGGGTCTCGAGCACCACCCTCTCCAGCTCGCGCTCGGCCACGTACTGGACCGCCTCGTCGAGGCTCAGCACCACCGTGTGCCCGTCCGTGGAGGGCTTCTCGGTGGGGCCCACGGGCCGGCGGCGGGCGGCGGTGTGGATCACGACCTTGGCCGCACGCCCGCGGAAGAGCAACTCGAAGGCGGGCTCCACCGCGCTCATCCCGGTGTTGTCGAGGCCCACGTAGCCGAGCACCTGGCTGGCCAGCTCGCGCTTGGGGTAGTAACGGCGGTTCTCGGTGAGGAACCCGATCCCGTCGAGCTGCAGCGCCCGCACCTTCTGGGCGGTCGGGGGATCGACCTTGCGCTTGACCCAGACGAACGCGCGGCTGCGCCCGAGCTGGGCCGTCAGCTCCTTCCGCTCGGCCGGGTCCAGCTCCAGGGCACGGGCCAGGGCCTGGGCGGTGGCCGCGGGGTTCTCGATGTCCTGGGGGACCGCGTAGAGGCTCTCCGCGTCCACCGAGACCGCGAGCGGCTTCCCGTTCCGGTCGAGGATGGGCCCCCGCCGGGGGTCGAGGTTGATCGTGCGCTCGCTCTGGCGGGCCCCCTGATGCTCGAAGAACGGGTGCCCCAGCACCTGCAGGTGGAAGAGGCGGATCGCGATCACGAGCGCCCACAGGGAGACGGAGAGCGCCAGGAGCATGAGCCGGAGGCGGGTCATGCGCTCCCGCGCCGTCCGTCCCTCGGTCCCCATCGCGTGCGCAGAGAGCGTGCTTTGCTCCATGGTCAGTTGGACGGGCTCCCCTCCGTCTTGCCGCTGGCCACCTGGGCGCCCGGGGGAAGCGGCTTCTGCGTCTCCACCACCACCGAGCTCTCGGGGGCGGGCGGGAGGAGGCCGAGGTCTCGGATGGCGATCGTCTCCACGCGCTTCAGGTTCTCCAGGGTGGCCTTCTCCAGCCGGAGCTTGCGGTTCTCCTCCAGGAGGCGCTCCCTCTCCCGGGAGAGCTGGACCGTGGTCATCCCGGTGTTGCGGATCTGCAGGGCCGGCCAGGCGTAGAGGACGAGCCCGCCCACCAGGAGCGCCACCAGGACTAGCAGGAACCAGATCTCCCGGCTCACCCGCGGATCGACCTGGCGCACGACCTGTGAGTTGTCGATGGGCTTGCCGAGGAAGAAGGACGCGCTCTCTTCCCTCATCACCCCGCCACCCTGCGTCCTCATGCCGCTTCCTGATCGGGACGCGCCACCGCTTCCTCGCGCGCGACCGCGCGCAGTCGTGCGCTGCGGGACCGGGGGTTAAGGCGCAGCTCCTCCGCACCGGGCCGGATCGGCTTCTTCGTGAGGAGCCGGAAGCCCCGGGTGGCGAGATCGCGGAAGGTGTGCTTGACCTCGCGGTCCTCGAGGCTGTGGAAGGCGATGACCACCAGCCGCCCTCCGGGGGCGAGGCATTCCGCGAGGGCGCAGAGCGCGGGCGAGAGGCCCTCCAGCTCGCGGTTCACCCGGATGCGCAGGGCCTGGAAGGTGCGGGTGGCGGGGTGGAGGCCGGGGCGGCGGCGGGGGGCCGCGCGGCGCACGACCTCGGCCAGCTCTCCGGTGGTGCGGATCGGTCCTTGCTCGCGGGCGCGCGCGATCGCGCGCGCGATGCGCCGCGACCCCGGCTCCTCGCCGAAGCGGAAGATGAGATCGGCGAGGTCTCTCTCCCGAGTCCGGTTCACGACCTCGGCCGCGGTCTCGCCCCGCGTGCGGTCCATGCGCATGTCGAGGGGGCCGTCGGCCTGGAAGCTGAAGCCGCGATCGGCGGTGTCGAGCTGAACCGAGGAAACGCCGAGGTCGAGCAGGATGCCGTCGGCGCGGGCGCCCGCCAGGAGCTCCGGAACCTCGCGGAAGTCGGCCCGCGCGAAGCGGGCGCGCGGGCCGAAGGGGGCGAGCTGCGCCATCGCCCGCTCGAGGGTCTCCCCGTCCTTGTCGACGCCCAGGAGCCGCCCGGCGGGCGAGCTCCGCCGCAGCACCTCGGCCGCGTGGCCGCCCAGGCCGAGGGTGCCGTCCACGTAGAGGCCGCCGGGCTTCACCGCGAGCAGCTCCAGGCTCTCCGCGAGCAGCACGGGGAGGTGGCCCACATCAGATCCCGTACTCCGAGAGCACCCGGCCGTCCTCCTCGGTGAAGGGCTCCTTCTTGAACCGCTCGTCGAGACGCTTCTGGTTCCACACCGCGAGGTGGTTCTGCAGGCCGAGGACGCTCACCTCGCCCGCCATGGCCGCCGACGCGCGCAGGAGCTGCGGCAGGAGCACCCGCCCCTGTCGGTCCATGGTCACGGCCTGCCCGTAGAAGTTCACCCGGTTGAGGAAGCGGAGCTTGGCGGGGCTGGTGGAGGGGACGCCCGCCAGCTTGCGCTCGATCTCGAGCCAGACCGCCATGGGGTAGATCCACACGTGGTCCCCGCTCAGGCTGGTCACGAACAGCTCGGCGCCCCACTGCTGCTCCACGAAGGCGCGGAAGCCGTTCGGCATCTTGAGACGGCCCTTGTCGTCGATGCGCGCCGGATGATTGCCCCGTAGCATCGAGTCCACGCTCGCTTCTGGCGCCCGCCTCGCCGAGGCGACACCGATGTCATCGAAGTGCCTCGAGAGGCCCCCGAAGGGGCAAACTCTCGACCACTTTTTTCCACAAAATTCCACATGGAGTCTAGACGGGGCCCCGGGGCCTGTCAAGCCGAAAATGAACTAGCGGCTGGGTTTCGCCTGTGGATGACGGGCCGCGGAGGGGCCGGCGGAGGGGGCCTGGCCGGGGGGGGACGGGGGCGGCGGCCACTGGACCTCGAGCGCGACGTCGTCGAGCAGCCGCTCGGACTCGTGGAGGAACGAGGACCACGTCTCGGGCGACCAGACCTCGAAGCGATTGAGGACGCCGATCACCACCGCGTCGCGCTCTATTCCTGCGGCCTGGCGCAGGAGCGGGGGCAGCCGGATCCGTCCCTGCACGTCGATCGCGCAGTCGGTGGCGCGGCTCACCAGCAAGCGCGTGAGGGCCTTGACCGGCCTGCTGAACGCCGGCAGCGCACCGAGCTGGGCCTCCAGGCGGGCCCACTCGGCCGGCGGCCAGGCGGCCAGGCACTGGTCGAGGAGGGTGACCACCAGCGTCCCCGCTCCCTTGTCGGCGAGGGCGTGGCGGAAGGCGGCGGGCACCGGGAGGCGCCCCTTGGGATCGATCCGGTGGTGATAAGTCCCTTTGAACACAGCGGACTAGGAGTATTCCACACTTTCTTCCACTTTTCCACACCCTTGCCGCGGGCTGAGCGCGCACGGAGGCGGACGGCTTTTCCTGTATCCTCCCCTCCCGCGATGTCGCGCTCCAGGCGCTTGCTGGCCGGAACCTACCTCGCCGCCCGTACGCGCTTCGGGATGAAGTTCGGGCTGGAGACGATCCGCGCCCTCATGGCCGAGATGGGCCATCCCGAGCGGGCCTTTGCCTCCCTCCTCGTGGCGGGGACGAACGGGAAGGGCTCGGTAGTCGCCTACGTCGACGCCGCCCTGCGCGCGTCGGGGCTGCGCACGGGCCGGTATACCTCGCCCCACCTCGTGCGCGTCCACGAGCGCATCGCGGTGGGCGGGCGCGAGGTCAGCGAGCGGGGACTGGAGGCGGCGGTGGCCCGGGTGCGGGACGCGGCGACCCGCCTCGTGCGGGACGGCGTGATCTCCCAGCACCCGACCTACTTCGAGGCCCTGACCGCGGCCGCCTTCGAGCACTTCCGCCGGAGCGGGGTCGAGGTGGCCGTGCTCGAGGTCGGGATGGGGGGCCGGCTCGACGCCACCAACGTGACCGAGCCCCTGGCCTCCGCCATCGTCAGCATCGACTTCGACCACCAGGCCTACCTGGGCCGGACCCTCGCCGCGATCGCGCGGGAGAAGGCGGGAGTGATGCGCGGCGGGCGCACCACCGTCGTCGGTCCGCTGGCCGCGCAGGCGCGAGGGGCGCTCGCCGCCCGGGCCCGCGCCGCGGGGGCACGGCTCGTCGACGCGCGTCGCGGCACCGCCCTGCGCGTGGGCGCGGGCGGGCTGGAGGTGAGCACCGCCCGCGGCCGCTACCGCGGGCTGCGGCCCCTGCCCGGGGCGCACCAGCACGACAACCTGCTCGTGGCCCTCCGCCTCGTCGAGGAGGCGAAGGCGGCGGGGCTTCCCGTGAACCTGCGGCGGGTGGCGGCGGGAATCGCGGCCACCCGCTGGCCCGGCCGCTTGCAGTGGATCGCCGGCCGCCCGCCCCTGCTCCTGGACGGCGCCCACAACCCCGCGGGAGCGCGGGCCTTGGCCGCCTACCTGCGCGGCCGGCCGCCCTTCGTCCTGCTCTTCGGGGTGATGGCGGACAAGGACGTGCCCGCGATCGCGCGCCGCCTCTTCCCCCTCGCGGCCGAGGTCGTGCTGACCCGGCCCCGGGTCGGCCGGGCGTTGAGCCCGGCCACCATCGCCCGGCGGGCGGGGAGGCACGCCCGGGGCGCCCGCCGCGTGGCCGATCCGCGCGCGGCCCTCGCCCTCGCGTCTCGCCGGGCCCGGGCCCTCGCCCCCGCCGCGCCGGTGGTGGTGGCGGGAAGCCTCTACCTCGTGGGGGAGGTCCTGGCTCTCCTCCACGGCGAGCGGCGGCGCTGAGGCACGAAGACCCCGCCGCCCGCGGCTCGCTTCAGCGGGGACCCGGGATCGGCGAGAGCAGCTGACGGAAGTGGGCGAGGGCCTCGGGGGTGTCCCACTCGGCGGGGCCCACGTACTGCTCCTTGATCAGGCCGGCCGGGTCGATCACGAACGTCTCCGGCCAGCCCGTGGTCCGGTAGGCCTCCGCCACCCGACGCCCCCCGGGATCGCGCAGGACGGGAAAGGTGACGCCGCGCGCGGCCACGAAGCGCCGCAAGACGGCCTCGTCTTCGTCGATGGAGACGCCGAGAACCTGCACCCCCTCCCGGCCGAGCGTCCGGTGGAGCCGCTCGAGGGACGGCATCTCCTGCACGCACGGCGGGCACCAGGTGGCCCAGAAGTTCACCACCACCAGCCGGCCGCGATAGGTGGCGAGGTCGATCTCGCCTCCCTCCAGGGAAGGAAGGCGGAAGGCGGGGGCGACGGTTCCCGGCTTCAACGCGTAGCCCTTGTTCTCGAGCAGCTGGACGTAGCCGAAGGCCGCGCCCACCACGGCCGCGACCACGAGCAGCGGGCGCAGGGCGCCGAATCGAGGGCCGGTCAAGGCCGCCATTCCTCGCGGAACGTGGTGGCCCGTTCGACGCGCGGCCAGACGATGGCGTGGCCGATGCCGGGGCCCTCGGGGACGGCGATCGTCCCTTCGTTCGAGACCACGACCGGGGGCTCGATCAGGTCCTCCTCGAAGTAGCGCGCGCTGGCCGCGGTGTCACCCGGGAGGGTGAAGCCCGGCAGGGTCTGGAGGTGCACGTTGGCCAGCCGCCCGATGCCCGACTCGAGCATCCCCCCGCACCAGACGGGGACGCCGCGGGAGCGGCAGGTGTCGTGCACGGCCAGGGCGGCCGCGAAGCCACCCACCCGCCCCACCTTGACGTTCACGATGCGGCAGGCCCCCAGGTCGAGAGCGCGGCGCGCGTCGTCCGCCGAGCGGATCGACTCGTCGAGGCAGACGGGGGTGCGGATCTCCCGCTGCAGGGCCGCGTGGTCCACGATGTCGTCCCAGGCGAGCGGCTGCTCCACCATCATGAGATCGAAGGCGTCGAGCTCGCGGAAGAGGGGCAGGTCGGCCAGGGTGTAGGCGCTATTCGCGTCGACCATGAGGGGGAGGGTGGGAAAGCGGGCCCGCAGCGCGGCCACGAGCAGCCGGTCGCGCCCCGGCTTGATCTTGACCTTGACCCGGCGGTACCCCGCCGCCACCTCGGTCTCGACTTTCTCCAGGACGGCAGGATCGGTGGCCTGGAGGCCGACCGACACCCCGGATGCGACTTCTCCCCCGCGCCCCCCCAGGACCCGCCAGAGGGGCGCGCCCTCTCGCCGGGCCTGGAGCTCGAAAGCCGCCATCTCGAGCGCGGCCTTGGCCATCTCGTGGCCGCGGACGCGGGCAAAGGCCCGCTGGAGCTCGCGCGGGTGGGCGAAGTCGAGGCGGAGGGCGAGGGGGATCAGGAAGTCGCGGAGGACGTGAAGGACGGTGCCGTTGGTCTCCGGGAGGTAGAAGGGGTCGGCGTCGGCCACGCACTCGCCGTAGCCCGTGAGGCCGTCGGCGGAGACGGCCACGAGCAGGAACTCCTTGGAGGTGGTGCGGCCGAACGAGGTCTCGAAGGGGAAGCGGAGGGGGAGACGGAGCTGCCGGACCTCGATCCGCTCGAGCCTCAGGGGAGGTTCCCTCGGGACGGCATGGTCTCTAGCCCTGGCGGGCGGCGCCGGAACGGGCCACGCAGCGGCGACAGAAGCCGAAGATGTGGTGGCGGTGCCCGTCGATCACGAAGCCGATCCCCGCCGCGATCTCCTCCTGGAGGCGCTCGATCTCCGGGCTCGAGAACTCGAAGATGTCGCCGCAGGACTTGCAGAAGAAGTGGTCGTGGTGCGCGCGCTTGTAATCGAGCTCGAAGCGGGTCTGGCCGTCGAGGGCCAGCTCGCTCGCGAGGCCGGCCGCGGCCAGGAGCTTGAGGGTCCGGTAGACGGTGGTGCGGCCGACGTCGGGCCGCTTCTTCTGCACGATCTGCAGGAGGTCGTCCACCGAGAGATGGCGCTCCGAGCGGAGGAACGCGTCCAGGATGACCTCCCGCTGGTCGCTGCGCTTCAGGTGGTGCTTCGCGAGGTACGCGGCGAAGACCTCTTTCTCCTCCTGTCCGAGCGCGCCTGCCATGGCCATCCCTCGGGGCAGACTAGCGTCCGGAAATCGGGCTGTCAACGGTAGGGAAGGGCACGGCCTGCGCGATGCCTCAAAGGGACGTGGGGGCCGTCAACGCTCCGATCGAACGCAGCTGCTCGATGAAGCCTGCGTAGTCGGCCTCGGCAGTCTCGCGATCCACCTCAAAGCGCTCCACGAGCCCGTCGACGATCGCCGACCCGTTGATCCGGCCGTCGAGCTGCTCCCACACGAAGGCCCCGACGCGGTTCAGGTTGAAGATCGAGTCGATGTCCGCTCCCCGCCCCACGAGGGGCACGAGGATGTACTCGCCGGCGATCCGTCTCCCGACCATGCGCTCCGAGCGGCCAAAGGCCTCGGCCAGGACGGGCTTCACTCGACGGGCTCCAGCCGGACCCAGCTCCGGAGGCCCCGCAGAAGCGACCGCAGGCTGGTCAGCCAGCCGTGGATCGCGCGCAGACCCGGAGAGCCCTCCACCTCGACCACGGTCCCGAGCACGTCCTCCGGCTCGAGGGCAGGGTCCCAGATCGCTCCCCGGTCAGCCTGGGTGCGCCAGCGCAGCCCGAACCACGCCAGGGGAGGGCCCCACACGAGGCGGTGCAGGCGCAGGCCCTCGGGGTGACGGGCGAGCACGACGTCGCCCACCCGCGGCGGCCTCTGCTCCCGGGAGACGAGGCGGACGCGATCGCCCGGGGCGAGCGCGGGGCGCATGCAGTCGCCGGTGACGGTGACGCGCAGGAAGGGGAAGCCGCGGAAGAGGTGGGGGAGGATGCCGTCGGCCGGGGACAGGGGCGGGGTTCCGGACACATGTCCACAAGCTGGCCGGCCACGGGCGGCGCTCGCGACGGTGCCTCGCAGCGTCTCCGGGCCCCAGTGGCGGGCCAGCCTTGCCGCCCTCGCCGCTCCTCGTCCGACGCGCTGCAAGAAGGACGCCTGTTCTCCGGGAGTCTCGGTGAAGAGGGTCCGGTGCAGGAGCTCGAGCCTCCGGCCGCGCAACAGAGCGAGCCGTATCCGGGCCACGTCGGGCGCCGCGGGGGTCACGAAGTCCAGCGGGGCCCGTCCCTGGAGCCGAGCCGGGCGGGCCTCCCCCGCCCGCAGCCACTCGGGCACCGGAGCCTCCACCACCACCCGTGCCGCCTCGAGAGCGGCGGCGAGGGGAGCTGCCGCCCGCGCGGCGCCGGACGCGGTCAAGAGGCGCTGGGGGTCCAGGCTCCGCCGCTCGAAGAGCCGGCGAAAGTCGAGCCACTGGGCGAGCGACAGCACGAGCCCGTGCTGGAACGCGGCGTGCAGTGAGAGCTGCACCAGCAGGTCCTCGGCCGAAGGCAGCCGCGGAACCTGGCCGGGGCCGGGAACGCTCCGCGACCAGAGGCCGTCGCGGTCGAGGGGGAACAGGCCGGGCGAGGACGTGACGCTATGATGCAGCTCGAGGACGGCGCCGGTGTCGGGATCACGGAGCACGGCCGCGTGGTCGGCCCGGTCGCATTCCACGAAACCGTCGTCCGCGAGCAGGGCCCGTGCCTGGGGCCAGTCGTCGAGCACCAGCAGGTCGACGTCGGCCATGGTGCGGTGGTCCTCGGAGTCGTAGAGCGTCTCCAGGAGGGCGGCACCCTTCAGGGGGAGGGCGCGGAGCCCCGCCCGATGCAGTCGGTCGAGGACGCGCGCCGCCAGGGCGAGCTGGCGCACACCGCGGGCGAGGGCGTTCCGGCGGTCGCGGGCCAGCGCCTCCTTGACCTCGGCCGGCCAGGGCCGGGCGGCCTCCCCTTCGGAGTCGAGCGCGCGATGCAGCAGGCCCGCGACCCCCTGCTGGCGAGCGGCGACGGCGATGCCCTCGGCGGCTTCCCAGGGCGCTCCCCCAGGGAGCGGAGGTAGGGTGCCCTGGGTCAGGAAGTCCCGCACGAAGGCCAGGGAGGCCTTTGACTCGGCCATCGATGGGAGAGTAGGGTTGGTGAGGCGGGGTGTCAAACCCGCAAGGGAGTGCCGGATGGGGCGGTCCTGGAAGTCGTTGGTAGGCATGGCCGTGGTGGCGTCGGTGGCGCTGCTCCCCCTTTACGGGGATGCCCGGCCGAGCCCGGTGAGCCACCCCGAGTGGGCACGGATGGTCCTGCGCGCCCTCGACCTGCTGGAGCCGGGGGCCGGAGTCGCCGATCAGGCGTCCCAGGTGTTCTCGACCCTCTCCGGCAAGGGGAGCCGCGCCTTCCGCGCCGACCTCTACGCGAAGGGGACCGGGGTCGACGTGTTCACGGACGACGACGGGACCCGGGGCGTGCGGGCCACCGAGCCGGTGGGCGCGGTCGTCTACCCGCTGGCGGTGGCCCGGGGCGGCGACTACCGCATGCGCCTCCGTCTGGCTGGACAGGGCGAGACGGAAGCCGAGGTCAAGGCCATCGGCAAGGAGACCCCGATACAGTCGTTCCGGGTCGTCCCCGCGGCGGCGCCGGCCTGGCTCGACGCGGGCTCGACCCACCTCGACCCCGGCGCGTACACCGCGGCCGTGCTGATCCCCCGCGGCAGCGTCCTCGAGCTCGTGGAGTTCGCTCCGCCCTGCGTGAGCCCGATCGAGCCCCGCGGCGGCTGGCAGTCCACCGCGGTCGCGACCACGGACGACGTGGCCCTGACCGCGCTCCAGGCCGTCGACCTCGAGTCCGAGCTGCCTCCGGCGGCCATGCCCCTCGAGTGGCGCGGGGTGGACCTGCGGGTCGAAGAGTCGTCGCCCGTCCTCACGACGGCGGCGGCGGGTCAGGACGAAGGGACGTTCCGCGCGGGCACGCGCGGCGCGAAGGCCGTGCTCGTGGCCAACCTGCCCGAGGCCGGCTTCTACGCCCTCTCGGTCTTCGGGCTGACGGCCGGCGGACAGAGCTGGCTGGCGGACGCGTGTCGCAAGGCGGTCCTTTGCCCGACCCAAGACGAGACCCCGCGGTGGCGCGTCGTGCTCTCGGGCGACTTCGCGGCCGGCCCGCACTCGTTCACCGTGACCCTGGGGCCCGGCTCGACGGTCGGGCGGCTGCGCCTGGAGCGCAAGAAGAACGCCCCCGGCGACTACGTGGCCACCGTGCGGCGGCTCGGCCTCGACCTCGGGGTTGCGGGACCGGTCACGCGCGAGAAGGCGGTGGAGGCTCGCAGGTTCATCGCGCGGCAGCGCGCCCTCGCCCCTCTCGGATCCTGCGGGGACGTGATCCTGCCGGGGACGCTCGTCGCGAGCTTGCAGATGCCCGTGGAGGGAAGCGCGGGGACGCCGGGCCTCCCCCCGGCGAGCGGCCAAGGCAACCCGCTCAACCCACCGGTGATCCCCCCCCAGGAGATCGCGAGCCCCGTGGTGCCGTAGCGGGTCCTACTTCTCCACCACGCAGATGTAGCCCGCTTCCGAGGGCCGACCCTCCAGGCCCTGCCCGTCGCGGGAGGAGACGTGCCAGCGATAGGTCCCCTCCCAGGGGATCACCAGCGCGTAGGGGGGTGGGCCCACGTCCCGCGCGATCAGCACGTCGTCCGAGTCGAGGGGCAGGACCTGGACGTGGGACACGGGAGCGGCCGGGCTCCAGTCGAGGCTGACCGGCTGGCCGCTGGATACGTAGAGCGGGTCGGACCCGGGGCGGACACGCTCGGGGGCGGCCGGGAGCGGCTGCGCGGACGAGGGCGGCTCGCCATCCCGGACCGTCGTCCCCTCTCCCCCCTTCAGCACCACCGTCTCGCCCGAGGCTTCCACTCGGAACGTGCCGTCCATGGCCATGGCCGTGACCAGCGTCCGTCCCCGCTCGCGGCGCACCACGAGGCGCCCCGCCCCCCGGATCTCGGCCTCCGCGGTGCGCACCTTCACGATCTCGCGCCCTCTCCCCTCGAACTCGGCGCGCCCCTGGCCGAGCACGGTGGAGAGCACCACCTCGGCCGGAATGTGCAGGACCGTGGCGGGGCCCACCGTGATGGACATCCAGGGGAAATCCAGGCGGGCCAACCCGTCGGGGGCGGTGCGCAAGCGGTCGCCCGTACGCACCCGATCGCCCGGCTTGAGCTTGCGCCAGCCCTCCGTGCCGTCCGCGGACTCCCTCTCGACCCCGGTCTCGACCCAGGCCAGGGTCGCCACCGCGATGCCGCTGACCGGCGGGGGGCGGTTCGCCAACCCCAGCCCGCCCAGGGCGAGCGCCGCGGCCCACGGGGCACCTTGTCGAGCGCGCACGATCAACCCTTGACCGCCGCCTCGGGACGGGCCTCGGCCTTGCCGGCCTCCCCGTCCTGGTAGTAGTAGTAGTGGTAGCTCCGCGTCTTCAGGTCCACGGCGTTCAGGATGGCCCCCAGCAGGTTCGGGGTGGCCTTGCGCAGGGCGACCACGCTGCGCTTCACGAGCTTCTTGTCCACGTTGTTGTGCTGCACCACCATGACCGCCAGGTCGGCGTGGCGGGCCAGGAGGAGGGCGTCCGTCACCGAAGCCAGGGGCGGCGAATCCACCAGGATCCACTCGAACTGCCGCCGCAGGTGGGAGAACAGCTCGGCGACGTTCTTGCGGGCCAGCATGGCGGGCGGGTTCGGAGGGAGGGGGCCCGCGGTCAGGGCAAAGAGGTTCGGCACCCGGGTGGACTGGATGAGGGAGTCCAGCTCCTCGTGACGGACGAAGTAGTCCGTGAAGCCGGGAGCGCGGGAGATCTCGAGCCGCTGGTGGATCTGGGCTCGCCGCAGGTCGCAGTCGATCACGATCGTGCGCTCCCCGGAGCCCGCGAGCAGCTTGGCCAGGTTGACGAGGGTCGTGGTCTTCCCCTCCTGGGGCGCGGTGCCGGTGATGAGCACGACCTGGCCCGCCTCGTCCTTGCGCGCGAACAGGAGGGCGGTGCGCAGGTTCTGGTAGGCCTCGGTGACGAGGTGCTCGGCGTCCGCCTCGTAGCGGGGCACCGCGGAGAGCAGGTCGAGGTGCAGGTAGCGCTCGATCTCCTCGGGGTCGCGAATGGTGTTCGACAGGAAGTCGCGCAGGAGGACGAGCCCGAGGCCGAGGGCCACTCCGACCAGGAGGCCCTCCCCCGCCATCTTGCGTTTGTTCGGCCACACGGGAGCCAGGGGCGGGCTCGCCCGCTCGACGACACTCGCGTTGTTCGTGCGGATGGAGGCCGCGATGTCGCTCTCGTTCAGCTTCTGCAGGAGCACGTCGTACAGGCTGGCCGCGGACTGGGCTTCCTTCTTGAGGACCTCGACCTCGGTCTTCTTCTGGCTCTGCCGGGCCGCCTCGGCCTTCTGGGTGTCGATGGCGTCCCGGAGCTCGCTCTCCCGCTTCTGGAGCTGGGAGAACTCCATCTGCAGCCCGTCCGCGATCTGGGCCGCCCGCTGCTCCTTGGCCTTCTGGATCTGCACGACCTGGTTGTTGACCTTCTGGACCTCGGGGTGGCCCTCCTTGTACTTCTCCTTGAGGCGCGAGAGCTCCACGGTGAAGGTCGCGATCTGGGCGTTGAGCCCCGCCACCACGGGGTCCGTGGCCACCTGGGGGATGGTGTCCAGGTTCTTGCGGGCCTGGCGCATCTCCGCGAACTGCTTGAGGGCCGCCTCGATGCTGATGCGCCGTGCCTGGGCGGCCACGTAGTCCTCGTTGAGCTTGCCGATGGAGGAGGCCACCGCAGAGCCACCCGCCGCCTCGGGCACGAACACGTCCTGGCTCTGGTAGGTCTTGGCCAGCTTGTCCTGGGCCTCGCGCATGCCTTTCTGGGTCTCGCCCAGGCGCTCCTGCAGCCAGTCGTAGGCCTTCTTCGCCGTCTCCACCCGGCTGGCCAGGGTCTGCTCGACGTAGACCTCGGCCAGGGTGTTGGCCCAGAGGGCGGCCTCCTTCGCGTCCTGGTGGGTCACCGCGACCGTGACCAGCCGGCTCTCGGGGATAGGCTCCACTCCCACGTGGGTCACGAAGAGCGCCCCACCTTCCGGGTTGTCCTTGAAGGGCGGACGGTCGTCGAGCTTGAGCCGCTCCACCACCCGGCTGCCCAGGGTCTTGGATTTCAGCACCCGGAACTGCGTGTTGTAGAAATCGGCGTTCTGCCAGTAGTTGCCCATCCCGGCCAGGGCGTCGGTGACGGTCATGAAGGTCGGGGCGGGGGGCTCGATCTGGATCATGGCCCCCGCGCGGTACTGCGGCGTCTGGAGGAGCGCGACCACGAAGCCGAGGCCGAGACCCACGAGGCCCAAGGCCACGATGAAGACCCGGCTCCGCCAGACGAGGCCCGCGTAGTAGCGCAGGTCCAGCTCGCGCTCCGAAGCGGGGTCGAAGACGGGCGGGGCGGTGGTCATGGGCGCGTCACCTCGTCAGAACAGCTTCCGCGGGACGGTGATCACGTCGTTGGGCCGGAGCACGAGGTCGGTCACTTTCCCGTTGCGGATGGCCTTCAGGTCCACCTCCAGGATCTCCGTCTTGCCCGTCTCCGGGCTCACGCGCCGGACCCTCACGTCGTTCTTTGCGAACCGCGTGAGCCCGCCCGCCGCGCTGACCGCGGTGCTGATCGTGGTCTCTTCCTCGAGGGGATAGCGGCCCGGCCGGACCACCTCCCCCTCCACCGTCACATAGTACTTCGCGGAGGCCGTGATGAGATCGCCATTCTGCAGGGGGACCTCGAGGTTCACGAGGTCCCGGGGGGCGGGGGAGGCGCCGCTGAACTGCAGGCGGAGGCTGTGCCCTCCGTTGTCGAAGGTCCCTTCGCGGCGGGTGATGACCACCTCCCCCGAGGCCCGGGGGGTGAAGCCGCCCGCCTCGATGAGAACGTCGAAGAGCCGCGTGCGTCCGCGCAGCGGCTTGCGGCCGGGGTTGTTCACCTCGCCCACCACGCTCACGAACTGGCTCTGGTATTCCTTGACCTTGACCTCCACCTGCGGGTTCACCAGGAAGTCGCGGGCGAGGAGCGCGGTCAGCTTGCGCTGGATCTCCGAAGCGCTCAGGCCCGTGACCGCCACGTCCCCGAGCAGGGGCAGGCCGATGGTGCCGTTGGGCTGGACGGTGGGGGCGCGGGAGAGCTCCTCGTTGCCGTAGACGGTGACCTGCAGGATGTCCCCCGGCCCCACGACGTATTCCGGCGGGGGGGTTGCGGGGGTGGGGCGCGGCGCCTCCTGCGCCTCCATCCGGGCGCCGGGAAGGACGAGGGCGGCGAGGAGCAGCGCGAGCGCCTTCACCGCGAGGCCCTCTCCGCCGGGGCCTTGTCGGGGAACAGGCCGATCCCGAGCTGAGCGATGAATCCGTGGGTCACGAGATCGTAGCCCGGGACGTTCGAGTCGCGCCGGTCGCGCCGGTAGTCCGCGCGCAGGAAGAGGTGGCGGCCGAGCGACCGGCTCGCTTCCACGGACCAGCCGAAGAGGTCGTCGGCGCGGGGGAGCCCGATCGCGCTCGCGGCCAGTCGGTAGCGGTTCCAGGCCCAGCTCACCTCGCCCCGCAGGGACAGCTCCCAGGGGAGAGCCACGGTCAGCCCGCCGCGCGCGAAGCTCGACACGTAGAAGGCGTTGGCCTCGAACCCCGAGACGTCGGTGGCGCGTCCCCCCCCGAGCTCGACCAGGGTGTTCACCCCCACGGCCCGGCGCAGGGTCGCGGCGTAGTTGAGGCCCCGGAAGCGCTGGCCGGCCGCGGCGGCGCGCGGGCTCCTCTGGTCGCGGTAGGCCACCTCGACCTGCCCGGAGACCGCGGGCCCACGGTCGTCGGTGACCTTCAGGAAGACCGAGTCGGCCTCGGCCTCGATCACCGGACGGTCGGGGGCCGCCGGCACCCGCTGGCGCTCGTAGCCCATCGAGGCCTTCATGCTCGGGCCCACGTCGTAGCCAAAGCCAGCGCGAAAAACATCCTTGTCGTAGCCGGGAAAGCCGGCCGGCTGGCCCACGTCGACGCGGTTCCAGTCGGCCGACGCCTCCAGCCCGAGCCGCGGCGCCACCTGGAAGCGGCCGCTCACCACCGTGTCGTTGCGGTTGAAGCGGCCGAGGGGAAAGAAGTACTCGCGGCCGGGGTCCACCTCGTCCGCTTCCAGGACGCCGTGGGCGAAATGGTGGGCGCCGTGCAGCTCGAGGCGCTGGGCCACCGTGAGGTCCAGGGCCGCGTCGAAGAGGTGGGTGGTGGCGCCGAGGGCGCCCAGGGTGGTGAACGCGCGGAAGCGTGGCTCGTAGCCGGCGCGCAGGCGTCCGCCCCAGAGAGACGCGCTCGCCCCGAGGATGGGCTGGATCTGGAGGTAGCGCTCGCGCACCGGCGCGCCGGTCACCGAGTCCGCCACGTCGACGTCCACGTAGCCCAGGACCAGCGATGGGCGCAGCCGGAAGGGGCCCCACCACAGGCCGTCGCCCTCGGCCTCCTCGGCGTCTCGAGGAGCGGCTTCGGGCGTCCCCTCGGCGGCGGGAAAGAGCTTGTGGTAGAGCTCGCCGGCGGGAGCCGTCTCGGCGAGGGTCCTCTCGCCGAAGACCACGCTCACCAGGGTCTCTTCGCGGCGCATCTCGAACGGCACCTCGGGGGCGATCTTGATTCGCAGGGACGTGCGGCCGGGCTCGCGCGCGAGACGCAGGGCCTGGACGGGCGGCACGGGCGGGGGAAGGGGGAAGGCCTCGGGGGCGGCGGCCTCGAAGACGATCACCACCTCCTCCCCTTCCCGTTGGGCCGTCACCCCGCCGGGGGGGGCGGTGGTGAGGACCTTGAGGGCGGCGCGGCCCCCGTCTTCCGTGAGGCGCACGGCGAGGAGCTCGACCGAGGCCGAGGCCAGAAAGGCGAGCAGCAGGGACGCGGTCACGCGGCGTCCCGGCGGGGGAGCACGCGCCGCTCGAAGAAGAGCAGGATCAGCACGAGGGTGACCATCCCCGCCGACTGGAGGAGGATCAGCAGGGTCTCCACCGGCGTGGCGTCGGCCAGGGAGGCCGCGCCCATGCCCAGGCAGAACGTGATCAGGTAGATGACGAGCACGGCGGTCTGGGGGGAGAGGCCCAGGGAGACCAGCCGGTGCGAGATGTGGCGGCTGTCTCCCACGTAGATCGGCCGCCCTTCCTTCAGCCGGATCACGACCACGGTGGCGGTGTCCAGGAGCGGCATGGCCAGCACCAGCACCGGCATCAGGACCGGGAAGTAGCTGCTCGAGGCGTGGGAGACGTAGCGCTCGAGCAGGGTCAGGGAGGCCATGACGTAGCCGATGAACAGGCTCCCGCAGTCGCCCAGGAAGATCGACGCGGGGCTCCAGTTGTAGATCAGGAAGCCGAGCAGGCTGCCCATGAACGCGACCAGGATCAGGCTGATGAAGAACTCCCCGAGGAGCCACGCGTTGAGGAGCAGCATCGCGGAGGCCACCAGGGCGACTCCGGCGCAGAGGCCGTCCATGTTGTCGAGGAGGTTGAAGGCGTTCGTGACCCCGACCAGCCAGAGCAGGGTGACCACGGTGTTCATCCAGTCGTAGGGCAGGAAGGAGGTGCGCACGTCGGCCGCGATCACCACCAGGGCGGCCGCGAGCTGCCCGGCCGCCTTCACTCCCACGGGGAACCGGCTGCCCAGGGTGTCGTCCGCGAGGCCCACGGCAAAGACGAGGGCGGCGCCGGCCAGGAGGGCGAGGAGCTTGCGCTCCACGCGGTAGGCCTCCAGGAGCAGCGCGAGGGCGGGGCCGAAATGAGCCTCGATGGCGGGCACCCCCTGGAGCAGCGGCACCGCCAGGTAGCCCAAGAGCACCACTCCCGCGAACGAGAGGGACACCGCCAGCCCGCCCATGCGAGGGGTGGGCTCGGCGTGGACCTTGCGGGGACCGGGGGCGTCCATCACGCCCAGGCGGCGCGCGGTGAAGCGCGCCACCGGCACCAGCGCCGCCGAGAGCAGGAGCGCGCACGTCATGACCGCGAGGGCGGGGAGGGCGGTGGCCATGGCCGTCAGGCCGCCGTCGAGCGCGCCGCCAGCAGATCGCGGTACAGCTGGTCGACGTCGTCGATGAGCCGGGCCGCGGAGTACAGTTCGAGGACCGTGGCGCGGCCGGTGAGAGCCCGCATGCGCGCCGCCGCGGGCTCGCGCAGCGACACGAGGATCGCCGCCGCCAAGGCCTTGGGGTCGCCGGGGGGAACCAGCAGACCGTGTGAACCCTCCGCCAGGAGGTCGGCCGTGCCGCCCACCCGCGTGGCCACCACCGGACGGGCGGCCGCCAGGGCCTCGATGAGAGCCACCGGCGTCCCTTCATTGCGCGACGAGTTCACCACGACGTCCAGGTCTCCATAGACCGCGGCCAGGTCTCGACGCCAGCCGTGGAAGAACACCGCTCCATGCAAGCCAAGCCGGTGGCACTGCACCTCTAGCAAGGAACGTTCCTCGCCATCGCCCACGAGGGCGAAGTGGCTATCCGGTATGGCCTTGCGCACCAGAACCGCTGCTTGGAGGAAGGTCGGAACGTCCTTGATCTGGACGAGGCGGCCCACCATTCCGATGAGGGGAGCGCCGTTCGGCACGCCGGCCGGCGCCCGGAGGGCGCCGCGGGGCAACGGCCCGACGAGATGGCCCAGCTCCAGGCCGAGGCGCACCACACGGATCCGGTCCGCAGGTGCAACTCGCAGATCCACAAGGTCTTGCTTGATGGGGTCGGACACCACGACCAGCACGTCCGCGAGCCGCGCGAGGCCGGTCTCCAGCCTGCGGAAGAGCGCGGTCTTGAGCGGTCCGAAGTAGCCGCGCAGGACGTGTCCATGGAACGTATGAACCACGACCGGCACACCCACGAGTCGAGCGGCGACGCGTCCCAGAAAGCCGGCCTTTGCGGTATGGGTGTGCACGATCGCCGGCCGGAACTCTTTGAGAAGTCTGTAGAGTCCCAAAAATGCCCGAAAATCGGACATAAAATGGATCTCCCGCCCCAGACCCTCCATGGGCTCGCAGATGACGCCCTTGTCGGCCGCCAAGGGAAGCATGTTCCCTTCGTGAGAGGCTTCCTGGCCGACCACGAGGCGCGTCCGGTAGCCCCTCGCGTCGAGGCCGGCCGTGAGCAGGATGACGTGGACCGACGGTCCCCCGATGTTGAGCCGGGAGAAGAGGCGAACGACCCGAATGCCGCCCCGCTGCCCGGAAACTGGGGTGGCAGCCATTGTCTTGGAGTGCAATCCCTTCTGCGGGAGAGACTAACACCTACACTTGATGTTGGTCAAGCTAAGTTAGCCTGACTGAAGCAGATTGGGGAAGGGTTGCGGCGCGCTCCTGACGGAGCCAGCTCTCGAGGGTCAGGAGAGCCCAGATCTGGGAGCTCGAGTCCACCGACGCGGCCTGGTGGCGCGACACGAGCTCGCGGACGGGCTCCGGTCTCAGGTATTCGTACAACGGGCTTTGCTCGTCCAGGAGGCGCTCCGCCACGAAGCCGAGGAGATCCTTGCGAAACCAGGCCCCGAGCGGCACCCCGAAGCCCATCTTGCCGCGGGCCAGGATCGTTCCCGGCAGCAGGCCCGCCATCGCGCGCCGCAAGAGGATCTTGCCGCGGCCGAACCGCATGCGCAGGCGGTCGGGCAGGGAGGCCCCGAACTCGACGAGGGCGGTATCGAGGAAGGGAGAGCGGGCCTCCAGCCCGTGGGCCATCGACATGCGGTCCATCTTCACGAGCAGGTCGTCCAGCAGGTAGGTCTTGAAGTTGAGCTGCAGGAGGCGGGCGAGCACGCTGCCCTCGCCGTTCAGCTCGTGCTCGAAGCTCGCCAGGAGCCGTCGCCGCTCCGCGTGAGGCGACATCTCCGGCCGCAGGAGGCTCGTCAGGCCATCCGGGAAATACGAGATCCACCGGAGGTAGCGCTCGAGCAGCGGCAGTCGCCCGGCTTCCACGAACCGCTTCACGAAACGCAGGGGGTGCTTGCGGTCTTTCGGCTCGGGGAGCAGCCCCAGGACGAGGCTCGCGGCCCCGAAGACCGGCCTCGGGATGGGCTCCGAGAGGGCTCCTCCGTAGAAGCGGAGGTAGCCGGCGAACACCTCGTCGCCCCCGTCTCCGTTGAGCGCAACCGTGACCCGGCTGCGCGTCAACTCCGAGAGCAGGTAGGTGGGGATGGCGGACGAATCTCCGAACGGGCCGTCGTGGTGCCACACCAGGCGATCGATCAGGTCGAGCGCGCGCGGCTCCACCACGAACTCGGTGTGCTCGGTCCCGAAGTGGAGGGCCACCGCGCGCGCGTGGGGGGTCTCGTCGTACTCGGGGTGGCCCGCGAAGCCGATCGTGAACGTGCGGACCCGCCCGCCGGCCCGGGCCATGAGCGCCACCACGCTCGAGGAGTCGAGGCCGCCCGAGAGGAAGGCCCCGAGCGGCACGTCCGCCACCAGCCGCCGCCCGACCGCCCGCTCGAGCAGGGTGCGGAAGCGCTCCTCCGCCTCGCGGTCGTCCCCGACCTCCCCGTCGCGGAAGCGCAGCCTCCAGTACGGCACCGGGCCCTCCGTCCCCTGCTCGGTCGCGACGAGATAGCAGGCGGGGGGCAGGGCGCGGATGCCGCGGTAGAACGTGCCGGGGTTGGGGACGTAGCCGTAGGTCAGGTAGAGGGGCAGGGCCGCCGGGTCTCGCTCGCGCGGCACGCCGGGGTGCGCGAGGAGCGCCTTCACCTCCGAGGCGCAGGCGAACAGGCCCGCCCCGTCGTGGTAGAAGAGCGGCTTCTTGCCGGCGCGGTCGCGGGCGACCAGCAGGCGGCGCCGCCGCGCGTCCCAGAGCGCGAAGGCGAACATCCCGTCGAGGGCCTTCACCACGTCGTCCTGACGCTCCTCGTAGAGGTGCAGGATCACCTCCCCGTCGCCCTGGCTCGTGAAGCGATGCCGGTCCCCGAGCTCCGCGCGCAGCTCGCGGAAGTTGTAGATCTCCCCGTTGAAGACCAGCCAGAGCGTGCCGTCCTCGTTCGTCATCGGCTCGCGGGCCGCCTCGCTCAGGTCGATGATGGAGAGGCGGCGGTGGCCGAGGGCCGCGGGCCCGTCCGTGTGCAGGCCGGCTCCGTCGGGACCCCGGTGGGCCAGGACGTCGGTCATGGCGGCCACGTCCTCGCGCCGGGCGGGGCCGCCACGCGAGAGCACGCCGCACATGCCGCACATCGCCCAAGGATAGCCTACGCGCGGCGCCCACGAGCGCCGGTCATTGAAACTTCGGCAGATCATGACGAAAACGCAAGGTATAGCTTCGCGCACCACCGCCCCCGAGGTCACGCGCTCTCCCTCGCGCGCATCCTGAGCGACCTCGAACCCCTGCCCTGACACCACGAGACCAGGCCGGCCCGGCCACCCGCATGGCGTAGAATCGCAGCACACGCCGCCGGGGCGTGGCCTCCAAGCCCCATGGAAACGCGCACGTCGGAGCGACCGGGTCCCGCGGCGGCGTCGGCGCTGGCCGTCCTCGTCCTGCTCGTGGCCCTCACGCCGTGGCCCTTCGGCAGCGCCCATGCCCTCTCGACCCGCGTCGTCAGCGTGGTGGCTCTCCTCGCCGTGCTGGGGGTGGCGCTGCGCGGCCGCCGCGGCCGCTCCCTCGAGGTGCCGCCGTTCCCGGCGGGATGGGTCGGGGGGCTTCTCGCGCTCGCCGTCCTGCAGCTCGTGCCGCTGCCGCCGGGCCTGCACGCGCTCCTGGCCCCGGGCTCCGCCGCCTTGTGGCACCCCGCGGAACCCGCGGCGGCGGGTGTCCTCGGCTCGGGCCTTCGGCCGATCTCGATCGATCCCGACTCCACGCGCCGGTGGCTGGCCCTCGCGGGCGGGCTCGTTGGCCTCGCGGTGCTCGCGGCCCCCGCGCTCCGCCATCGACGCCCGGCGCGGGCGGCCGCGCTCGGGATCGGCGCGGCGGGCCTCGCGGTTGCCCTCTACGGAATCGTGGCCCGGACCTTCTTCGGCAACCGGCTCTACGGTTTGATCCCGGTCCCGACCATCGCCCCCTTCGGCCCCTTCGTCAGCAAGAACCACTTCGCGGGCTTCGTCGAGATGGCGGCCCTCCTGACCCTCGGGCTCGCGGTCGGTCTGGCGGACGAGACGCGGAGGTCGCGCGGACTCCTCGGCTGGATCGACAGCTCACGCGCCGGCAGGGTCGTGCTCGCCTACGGGGCCGTGGCCGTGATGGTTCTCGCGATCCTCATCTCTTTGTCGCGCGGCGGCGCGGTGAGCCTCGGGGTGGGCGGCCTGGTGTTCCTGCTGCTCCGGATCGCGGCCGCGCGCCGCCCCACGGGGCTTCGCGTCCTCCTGGCCCTCTCCCTGGCCGCGGCCGGCGGGGGCCTGGCCTTCGCCGCGCTCCCCTCCGAGGGCCGCGAGCGGGTCTTGAGCCTGGTCGGGGCCACGAGCGACAGCTCGGGCCGGTTTCGCCTCGGGGTGTGGCGCGACACCCTCTCCCTCTGCGCCTCCAGCCCGCTCGCCGGCCAGGGATTCGGAGCGTTCGCGGACGCCTTGCCCCCCTTCAAACGGGGAGCCGGGGACATGCGGGTCGAGCACGCGGAGGACGACTACCTGGAGCTGTTCGCGGAAGGCGGCGCGCTCGGCCTCGTGCTCGTGATGGGGACCGTCTGGTGGGCGGCTCGACAGGCGCTGCGAGGGCTCGCTCTCGAAGGGGATCGGCTGCCGCGCGCCCTCGGCATGGGGGCGGCGGCGGCCGCGGCCGCGCTGCTCGTTCACTCCGGCTTCGACTTCAACCTCCGCATCACTTCCAACGCCGTCCTCTTCGCCGCGCTCGCGTCCTGGATCCTGGCCGCTGCCCCTGCCGGGGATCGCCCTCCCCACGAGCTCGCCCCCCGCGTGTCCCAGGTCCTCGCCCTCGGGCTGGCCGGAGCACTCGCGATCGTACTCCTGACTCCCTTGCCCGTGCCGGTTCGCGCTCTCGATGCGGTGCGCGAGGCGCGGGCGAGCCCAACGCCCCTCCGCCTCACCCAGGCGGAGGCCGCCCTCGCCGCGCACCTGGGGCGACGGCCGGGGGACGCCGAGGCCTGGCTGCTTCTCGGCTGGGTACGGACCGCGCGGGGCGACCGCGCCTCGGGGGTGGCCCTGGGCCGCCACGCGGCGCTACTCGATCCCCAGCGCCGCTCGATCAGCGCGGGCGCCGAGGCGCTGTCCGCCCCAGGACGTCAGTAACCTCTCAGACCCAGCCCCGCAGCCAGTACCACGCCAGCTTGACCCACTCTTGGAGGCGGGTGCGCCAGATGCGAGACGGCGGTCCGGCATCGTCCACCGGGACCGGTACCCACTCGAGCTCGGGAACGAGCCTGCGGGCGGTCCGCAGGGCGCGTCCCATGTGGGATCTCGAGGTGACGAGGGCGACCCGGCTCACACCAGAGCGGCGAAGCAGGGGAGCCGCGAACTCCAGGTTCTCGCGCGTGGTCGAAGAGCGCTCTTCCAGGACCATTGCGCGGGCGGGGACGCCGAGCCGACCCTCGGCGAACTCGCGCATGGCGAGGGCGCTGTCGCCTCCGATGCCGGCCCCGGTCAGCACGAGCAGCCGCACCCGGCCCTCGCGGTAGAGCCCGGCCGCCCTCTTCAGGCGCACGTAGTCGACGTCTCCCGAGAGGACGAGGGCGGCGTCGCTCTTCGACCCCACGGTGCCTTGGTCAAAGGGTGGGTCGAGGAAAGGGAGCGCCGTGAGCGTGGCGAGCAGCGATGGGAGAACGATGAGAATCAGGATCCTGCGGAGGCGCAGGTCAGGCGGTCCGGGCGAACGCGGGAACCGGACGCACGGCCATGGTTCTCTTCTTCTTCTCCTCGATGCCTATCGCGGCAAAGATGAGGAAGAACGAGAGGAGCTGCGCCCGATGCCGGTAGGCCGTGCCCGCGTTGCCTTCGCCGAGGGCGTAGCCGAGGGTGAGGCCGGCGGTGATCAGCAGGGCCATGAGCGACGACCCCAGGTGGTGGCGTATGAGGTGCCGGACCCCGCGGTACATGGGAAGCAAGAGCCAGTAGAAAAAGAGCGTCTCCGGAACCGCCAGGACCTGCCGGATGCTGCCGAGCATCCAGGGAAAGGGGGCCAGGAGGAAGTAGGCGAGGCCCTTGGGGAGGAAGAGAAGCGCCTTGGTGGGAGTCGAGATGTCCGCCTGCTCGAACTGGCTCGAGGCGCCCACCGTGTTCCAATAGCGGATCTCCTGGAGCTCCTCGAGGTCGAAGGTGCGGAGCTTGCGGTTGGCTCCCGCCGCCTGGTCGGCGTAGATCATGAGCACGGCCGCGACCGCGCCCAGCATCAGGTTCCTCCCCATGTTGCGGCTGTTTCGCGCGAAGAACGAGACGACCATGGGCCCGGTGACGGCGAAGAGGATGTAGTCCCGGAACTGCACGATGGTCAGGACCGCGGCCGCCAAGACGAAGAGGGAAGTGGGTTTGGGGCGGTCCTGGAGAATCAGGGACTCCCGGCATATGAGGACGATCAGCAGGATGATCCACGCGTCGCGGATGTTCAAGGCCGACCAGAGAACGAGCGAGGGGAACCAGGTGGCGAAGGTAGCGGCTTTGAGCGCCGCCCGTGCGCTCCCTCCCATCCGGATCGAGAGGTCGAACACCGTGGGAACGATGAAGGCCCCGACGAGGCAGTTGACCAGCTTCGGGATCAAGGGGTTCGTGCCGAACAGAAAGTAGAGGACACCGACTACATAGAAGTAGCCCTTGCGCCCGCTGGGAAGCAGGGTGTCGAGGGGCGCGGGGATCTCCCCGGTCCAGTTCCCGGCGAGGATCTGTCCGCCCCAGTCGTACGTTCTCTGATCGGGCGCGAACGCGTCGTCGTTGCCCACCCCGAAATGAATGGCGAAGGCGACCACCAACCGCGCCGCCAGCGCCCACCAGAACAGGCGCTTGAGTCGCCATCGGGTCACCGCGTTCTCGCGGGCCGCCGCTTGCACGTCGGCGTCAGCGGGCATCGGACGAGACTAGCCCAGGCCGCCGGGGGGGCGCAAGGTTGGACCCGGACGGGCCCGATCCAGGCGTGCGGCCACGGCGCCCATGGGCTCGATGTCGAGGTCGCCGCGTCGTCTCAGGTCGGCGGCCGCACGCAGGATCTCGCGCAGACCCGCGAACATCCGCTCCGGCTCGTCCGCCAGGTTCGTGGGATGAAACCACAGGTGAAACACCTTCCGCTGCCGGGCCGCCGACCGGAGCCCCTTTTTTGCCCGATTCACCCGCACAGACAACGGAATGTGTCGGCGTAGCCCGTGCATCGGGAAGTAGATCATCGATCCCGGGATGTTCCACAGACCCTCGCGCACGAACCGCGGAGAAACCACGGGCGGACGCACCGCGGCGACGACGTCGGCGAGATGGGCCAGACGCTGGAGGCCTCCCGCGGAAGAGCGCCTCTCGTACCAGCGCGGGCCAGGCCCCCGATAGCACGAGAAACCGTGGCCGGGCAGGAGGTCCAGGTGGCCGACGCGGTTGCGCGGGAAGGCGAAGGAGCGGAGGACGATCCCCATCTCTCGGGCGGCCCGGACGCAAGCGGCGAGCTCGCTTTCCGCCGACTCCCGGGAACAGCCCGGGTCGCCGAAGATGACGTGGGAGAACCCGTGGGAGCCGATCTCCTGCGGCACCGGGCAGGCCCGTATCCCCTCGAGAAGGCTGCGCCCGTAGAAGGTCGGGTCGGCCGCCTCGTCGCGGCAGGGATCGTGATGAAACCAGTCCTGATGGACCCAGGCATGCCGAGGACGGACGATCTCGGGGTGGGCAATGCCCCCTTCCCGCTGGCACGAGGGGAGGAAGAGATGGCCGAGCGCGCACCAGGTGGCGGAGATCTCGTGCTCAGAGAGCAGGCTGAGCAGGGTGTCGATGCCCACGGAGCGCTCGAACTCGCAGGCCCGGCGGAATCGCTCCGGACCGAAGAGGTCGAGGGTCCCCCAGATCAGCTCGAAGTCGAGGCTCAGGGTGAACACGCCCCGGGGCAGGGCCGGGGCGAGCTCGCTGGGTTCGCTCATGGCTAGCGGATGGCGTGGACGAGAAGCATGCCGGACAGGTCCCGGATGAGCGGCCGGTCGGCGACGCGCGCGTCCACCGGCTCCCATCGCTTCAAGAAACGTGGCAACGCCCGAGGCGCCAGCCGCTCCACCCAGTTGATGGGGCCGAGGTAGACGCCGTGTATCGCCACCTGCCCGAAGCCGGCGTTCTCGAAGAGGTGTCGCAGCCCGAGCGAGGTGTGGAAGAACTGCCGCAGACGGACGAGGTTTCCGAGGGGCAGCGCCGCTGCCAGACGGTTGAGGACCGGGTAGCCGCTGAGGTTGAAAAGGGGTGACGCGGTGGTCAGGCACGTCCCGCCGGCACGCGTCACGCGGGCGAGCTCGCCCAGACAGGCGTGGGCATCCGGGAGGTAACGGAGCACTTCGATGGAGAGCACGACGTCGAAGCTCCCGGCGGGGAAGGGCAAGGCCTCGACGTCGGATCGATGCAGCTCGGCTCCCGGACAAGCACGCGCCGCCTGCGCGAGCATCTCCTCGGAGCCGTCCACTCCTGCCACCGTGAAGCCCCGCGCGCGGGTCCGCGCCAGGTGGTGCCCGGTACCGCAGCCCACATCCAGGAGGCGGAGACCATCGCCCTTCGCCGGCAGAAGACGGTCGAGTAGGGCCTCCAGCCGGCGGCGGCTGTAGTTGAAGCAGGACGCGTAGGGATCGAGATCGAGCTGCCGATAACGCGCGGCAAAGAGGCCGGCCTGGGCCGAGTGGACCTCGACCGCGCGCTCCTTCCGGCCATCCCTCGCTGCGGTCATGGCCGCGTGCGCTCGACCACGCTGTGCACGACCTCCGCGAAGGCGGCGGCGCTCGACCGCATCGAGTAGCGCGTCTCCACGGTCACGCGACCCGCGTGACCGAGGCGGGCGCGCAGCTCAGGGTTCGCCGCGAGCGTGCGGAGGCTGGCCACCCACTCCGCGTGGGTCGATGCGAGGAGGCCGTTGCGTCCGTGCTCGATGACCTCCCGGTTCGCCCCCACGGCGGAAGCGACGGTGGCGACGCCCATGGCCATATACTGTAGAGCCTTCAAGGCGCACTTGCCGAGGGCCCACTGCGTGTCGGGCATCGGCATGATCCCCACGTCGAAAGACGCAATGTCCTCCACCTCCGTGGCCGCCGACCAGGGGCGCCAGACCACGGGGACGCCAGGAAGGTCGGGGCGGCGGTTCGAAACCACCCGGATCTCCACGTTCGGCAGGGCAGCGACCTCACGGAGCATTCCCGCGAACATCTCGAGGTAGGACTGTGAGGTCGAGCTCCCCATCCAGCCGACCACCATCCTCCCGTCTGCCCGGGTGACCGGGAGGGGCTGGTATCGGTCGGTGTCGATGCTGCTGGGCACGATGGTGACGCGGGGGTTGAAGCGACGGGCGTACTCGGCCAGATAGGCGTTGCCCACCACGACGTGAGCGCTCAATCGGCAGATAGTCCCCGTTTTCGCGGGGAACTTCAGCCACGCGAGGCGCCGGTTGGTTTCGGTCTCATGGGGCAGGAAGATCGCGTCGTCGAAATCGAACACCAGCGGCCGGCCTCGAAGGGTCAGGAGGCGCTCCAGGACGGGTGGTCCGAGAAGCGCCGCGGCACGGTGTACCAACACAACGTCCCCGAGGCGCCCGAAAGCAATCCGATGTGTCTGCCGCGCGACCGCGGCCGCGGCGAGCGAGGCTTTGCGGAGGAAGTGGCCAGGACTCTGCATCAGGCAGGTCAGGACCGGCCCCGCGAAAGGAAGAACGCGCACCTTGATGTCGCGCGCCGCCAGGAACGGGATCCATTGCTCGATCCGAAACCGCTGGCTCGGCGTGGTGACCGGGGCGTACGGGACGAGGGCGGCCACGGAGATCTCGGACACCACGCGTATGATAGCTGAGCGTTCCCTCGTTGGTGTCCTGTCCCAATGGTTCGCGCACTAATTGACGGGGCCATTGAGTGTGGAAGGGGCGCTCCGCGACACGGGATGCTGGCTAGGATCCAGTCCGAGGTTCTGGTCCAGGCGGAGGGCGTGGGTTCCGAGCTGTGGGCCGCTGACGTCGCGGATGGCCTTCTCGAGCCGGTCAACCGACGCACCGCCCACACCATCTGAGCCGTGTTAGGCTCGTTCAGCCGTGTGGTCCTCGTTGTTTGCGAGTGAATCCGGCAATGTTCTCTGGGCGGGCCCTTTCGTCACGAGAGACCTTTCGAGGGATCGCGGACGTGACCGGGACAGGTAGTCCGATTCGACTCTCCCAGCTCGATTGCCTAAGGGCCATCGCCGTGCTGCTCGTCCTCGGGCGACACATGCGCGCCCCTCCCGCCGCATCCCACCCTCTCATCCTCGCGGTGGCCACGCTCTGGGCCCGTTGCGGGTGGGTCGGGGTCGATCTCTTCTTCGTACTGAGTGGGTTTCTCGTCTCGGGGCTCCTCTTTCGTGAGTTTGCCTCGTTTCGTACAATTCACTTCGGGCAGTTCTTCATTCGACGCGGGATGAAGATCTACCCGCCGTTCTACTTCTTCCTCGCGTTCACCCTCATCGTTCCGGCCATCACCTTACGCCACGTGCCACCGCTCGACATGGCTGGCCTGATCGGCGAAGTGCTTTTCATCCAGAATTATGGCCCGCACCTCTGGAATCATACCTGGTCGCTCGCGGTTGAAGAGCACTTCTATCTGCTCATTGGCGTCTTGCTCGCCTTTCGCGCGAGGAGCAGATCGGAGCGTCCATTCGCGATCCTTGTTCCCACCTTCGTCGTGATCGCCGTAGTTGCGCTCCTAATCCGGATTATCGTCGCGACACGGCTCCCCTTTGGCAACTATTCTGTCTACCCCACACACATCCGCATCGACTCACTCTTCTTCGGAGTCTTGATCTCGTATTTTCACCACGTTCACGGCGACGCTCTTGCCACGTTCGGTCGGCGCAGGAGCATCATCATCCTCGCCCTATCGTCCCTGCTCGTTGCGCCGAGCGTTTTCCTGACCCTCGAGAGTAGCCCATTCATGTATACGGTCGGTTTTACGGGCCTCTATCTAGGGTTCGGCGGCGTGCTGCTCGTGGCGATCTACGCAGCGCCGCCGCGGGGTCTCTTTGTGAGTCGCCTCGCTTCGATGGGGGAGCACTCGTATTCGGTCTACCTCTGGCACATGCACATGCAATTCTGGCCTGCGTTCGCCCTGGCCAGGATCCTCGGAAGACCGCCCGCGTATCTGCTAGAGATTGCCCTTTACTTCACGGCCGCGATTGCGATTGGGATCATGTTCTCGAAGCTGATCGAGATTCCCACCTTGCGCATCCGCAATCGTCTCTTCCCGTCGCGCAGCGCGCCGCTCGGCCGCACGGTCATCGGCGAGCCTGTTGCTCCCGCGGCCGTTCACAGGTGACATGACGCACGTCAAGAGGAGGATTGCCCGTCGATCCTTACCGCAGTACCCGGTCATTGGGTGGGTCGGCCACGGCGAATGGCGTGTTCCGATCGTACAGTTTCGCGAAGGCCACCTTGGAGTACGTGTCACGGAAGGTCTACTGGTCGATCCTGCCCACCCACTTGGGCCTGCTCACGTGGAAGGTTGCCTTGACCCTCTGTCATGCTGGCGGTACCCTCTTCGCAGCCTTATTCACAGAATGCTCTCCATGGCCGGGCCGTCAGCCAACACGCTTACCGAGCCCGACTCCAAACCCATCTTCCTGATACGGCCGGGTAGCAGCCGCATCGGCCCCCGCCTGGCGGAGGTATGGCGACACCGCGAGCTCCTGCTCTTCCTTGCCTGGCGTGACCTGCGCGTTCGGTATCGCCAGACCGCGCTGGGCGTCGCTTGGGCGATTCTGCAGCCCGTCCTCACGATGCTCATCCTGAGCATCATCTTCGGAAGACTGGTCGGCGTACCTTCGGGTGGCATCCCCTACCCGCTATTCGCCCTCGCTGGCCTCCTGGTCTGGCAGCTCTTCTCCTTCGCCCTGACGAGTTCGGCGGGCAGCCTCGTCGCCAACGAGCGCCTGATGACGAAGATCTACTTTCCACGCCTGGTCCTGCCGATTGCGTCTGTGCTGTCGGGGCTCGTGGACTTCGCCCTCGGTCTTGCGATCCTCAGCGGCCTGCAGATCGCCTACGGCGTCCACCTCGGGTGGCAATTGCTGACGGTGCCGCTTTTTGCCGTCCTCGCCGCCGGCGCCGCTCTCGCGGTTGGCATCGGCCTCTCCGCGTTGAACGTCCGCTACCGGGATGTGAAGCACGCGCTGCCGTTCTTGGCCCAGTTCTGGATGCTGTGCAGCCCCGTGGTCTACCCCTCGAGCCTGATTCCCCAGGCATGGCAACCGGTCTACGCCCTCAACCCCATGGTGGGGGCGGTGGAAGGGTTCCGCTGGTCGCTCTTCGGCCAGGGCCCGGTTCCCTGGAGTCTCCTCGCCGTCTCCACGACCGTGGTCGTCAGTGGGCTCGTGATCAGCCTTGTCTACTTCCTCAGTGTCGAGAGCACGCTAGCCGACGTCATCTGATGCCTCGAGTCGCACTGAGAGCCCGAGACCTGGGCAAGCAGTACCGCTTGGGGAGGCACGAGGACGGCTACGTGACCCTGAGAGACGCCGTGATGCGGCGCCTGGCCAGGGTTCGGCATGCCACGGCTCCGGCCACGCCTGCGTCCAAGCCACGACGCCCGACCACGCTCTGGGCCCTCGATGGGGTCTCGTTCGAGGTCGCGGAGGGGGAGGCGGTCGGAATCATCGGACGCAACGGCGCCGGGAAGAGCACTCTCCTCAAGATCCTCTCTCGAATCACGGAGCCCACGCGAGGCGAGGTTGAGCTCAGGGGTCGAGTCGGCGCTCTCCTCGAAGTTGGCATGGGGTTTCATCCGGAGTTGACGGGAGGCGAGAACATCCATCTGATGGGCGCCATCCTCGGCATGAAGAGGACCGAGATCCGCAGAAAGTTCGATGCCATCGTCGACTTCTCGGGGGTGGAGGATTTTCTCGATACCCAGGTGAAGCACTACTCCTCCGGCATGTTCATGCGGCTCGCCTTCGCGGTGGCGGCACACCTGGAGCCCGACATCCTGCTCGTGGACGAGGTCCTGGCGGTGGGCGATGCCAGCTTTCAGCGCAAGTGCCTCACCAAGATGGAGGAGGTGGGGTCGCAAGGCAGGACGGTTCTCTTCATATCCCACAACTTGCCGGCTCTCACGCGGCTGTGCACCCGCGCCATCCTGCTGGATCGTGGACGCCTCGTCCTGGATGGTCCGGCCCATGAGGTCGTCGCCGCATACCTCCGTTCGGGTCTGGGCACGACCGCCGCCAGAGAGTGGCCTGACCTTGCCTCGGCGCCCGGCAACGACAAGGTTCGGCTTTGCGCCGTCCGGGTGCGCAACGCGGACGGCGATGCCGCGGCCGCCGTCGACATCCGCCGCAGAGTCGCCCTCGAGGTCGACTTCGAGGTCCTTCAGGAGGGCCACCGTCTCGTGCCGAACCTCCACGTCTTCAACGAGGAGGGGGTCTGCGCGTTCGTCACCAGCGAGGTGGACTCCCCCTGGCACCTGAGAGCGAGACCTCGCGGACGGTATGTCACCCGAGCGATCATCCCGGGCAATTTCCTGGCCGAGGGCACCTACATCGTGACCGCGCTCATCAGCACCATGGACCCGGTCGCCGTCCACGTTCAGGAACGGGATGCGGTCGCGTTCCAGGTGATCGACAGCCTGGAGGGCGATTCCGCGCGGGGCGACTATGGGGGCCCATTCCCCGGCGCTGTCCGTCCCCTGTTCAAGTGGGAGACGGTCGTTTCGCCCCTGTCTGTGGGAAGCGACCCGGCTCCGAAGCCGACTGCGTCTCTCGACTCGTGACCTTTCCCTCGTTGCCGCCCGCGGCCAACCCCGGCGCCGCCCCGAACGACAAGACTGCCAGTAACGCGAGGGATCCTGTGAGGGTGGCCTTGTTCGCACCTACGACAGACCACCTCGGGGGCTCCGATCGAGACTTGATCACCTTGGCCAACGCCCTCGGGCCTGCCGAGCTGCGACTCAGCTGGATCGGGATCCAGGGCACGGAGTTCGTGCGCGAGCTCCTGGACCCCCGCGTCTGCCATCGAGTCTTCGATTTGCCCTTGCCCCCGTTTACCTACCTCGTGTTCCAGCACGCCAGCGTGCCGAGGTCGCGATGGCTGTGGAGCAAGATTCTCTTGGACTATGCATCGCGCTGCGCTCCCGCCCTCTGGCGCATCCTGCGGGAGCTGCGGGGCGAACCCCTGGACGTCGTGGTGAGCAGCACGGCGGTCACTCTGATCGGCGCCCTCTTTGCGGCCGCGCGGCGTCTCCCCCACGTTTGGATCGTGAAGGAGTGTCTCGATCCGACGCTCCCGGCAACTCGCAGCTATGCCCGTTGGATCGAGCGCCTGAGCTCTCGGGTGGTGGTGCCGTCGAGGGCGGTGGCCACACCGTTCTCCAGCCGAGTGCTCGTTCTGCCCGATGGCAACGATTGCGCCGCAATCCAGGAAGCCCCGGCCTACAGCCGCGCCGAGGTGCTGAGGCAACTGGGCCTTCCGGAAGACCGTCCTTTGCTGCTCCAGATCGGGGGGACCGTCCCTCTCAAGGGCGCCCACGTCACGGTCGAGGCGCTGGGGCGGCTCTGGCGCGACGGTGGTCACGGGTCGTGCTCTTTCCTTCTGTTGGGGGGACCCAATGATGCCTATCGACAGGAGCTCGAGGGGAGGCTTGCCGCCATCGATGCGACGTGGAGCCACTACGTTCGGATTTTCCGATCATCACCCGGCGACTACAGATATCTCTTTGCCGCGGATGTCGTCGTTCATCCGTCGGTCCTCGCGGATTCCTACCCGAACGCGGTCCGGGAGGCGATGATCCTGGGGAAGCCAGTGGTGGCGTCCCGGATCGGAGGTATCCCGGAGATGATCCGGGATGGGGAGACGGGCCTTCTCGTGCAACCCGGCGACCCAGGGGCCTTGGCCTCGGCCGTCGCCCGCCTCCTCAAGGACCCCGAGCTCCGGGCACTCCTGGGCTCGCAGGCGCACCGCTACGCGGCCCGGACGTTCGACATCGCCGAAAACAAGAAGCCGTTCGCCCGGCTGCTGCGGTCACTCGCAGCGGGAGAACCCGGGACGAACGCCCTGGGCTATCATCGGACCTAGCGTGCATCTCACCACGGCGGACTACTGGCAAGCACAATGGTCTCGGCTGCCGAGCGTGCCGGTGTTCGCGTTCTTCGATGAAGTAGCCAAGCACCTTCCCAGGCAGGAGGGAACCACCTTCTTCGAGGTGGGCTGCGCGCCGGGCGGGATCCTCGCCCAGTTCTGCTCGAGCCTGGGATATGAGGCGCACGGAATCGACTATGCGGCAGACCCCCCCGTGATCCGGTCCTTTCTCGAAGCCAGAGGGGTTCGTGTCGGGCAGGTCTACAAGGGCGACTTCCTCACCTGGACGCCTCCCCGACGGTACGACGTCGTGGCGTCCTTCGGCTTTGTGGAGCACTTCGACGACCCCGCCGCCGTCGTCGACCGGCAGTTCGGTCTGGTAAGGGGCGAGGGACATGTCGTCGTGACCATGCCGAACTACGCCCGGGGTCAATGGCTCCTGCACCGCCTCTTCGATCCGGCCATGCTCGAAGGCCACAACCTGCGGTGCATGAGCAGGGCCTTCCTGGTCCAGGCAGCGATCAGGAACCACGCGACCCTGCTCTTCGCCGACTACGTCGGGGGCCACTTCGCCTTCTGGGACAGCGGCAACTCCCGAAGAGGGTGGGTCGCCGAGCGCCTGGTTTGGCGGATCGTCCGCGCCCTGAGAGTCGTCGCGGCTCTCCTCCCCCGGGGCACCAACCCCCTGTTCTCTCCCTACCTGGTTGCGGTCTACCGCGCCAGGGCCGAGCAGCCCGCTGAGCGCACTTGAGTGAGCGACTGGCCAGGCCAAGCTCTCGCCCTTCGCTGACGGTCCGCACCGCGGGGCGGGCCTGATATGTGCGGCATCGCGGGCGTCCTCAACCGCGACGGCCAGCCCGTCGACCGGGCGATGCTCGCGCGGATGGCCACGGCCCTCCGTCACCGCGGGCCCGACGGCGAGGGCTTCCACACCGAGGCGGGCCGGCCTTCGGTGGGGCTCGCCAGCAGTCGGCTCGCCATCATCGACCTCCCGCGGGGCGGCCAGCCCATGTCCACCGAGAACGGCGACTTGACCATCGTCTACAACGGCGAGGTGTTCAACGCCGACGAGGTGCGTCGGGAGCTCGAGTCCGGGGGTCATCGCTTCCGCTCGCGCTGCGACACCGAGGTCGTCTTGCGCGGCTACGCCCAGTGGGGGACCGACGTCCTGTCGCGGCTCAACGGGATGTGGGCCTTCGCGATCTGGGACCGACCCGCGCGTCGTCTCGTCCTCGCCCGGGACCGGCTCGGCGTGAAGCCCCTCGTTTACGCCGACACCTCGCGAGGAGTGGCCTTCGCCTCGGAGATCAAGGCAATTCTGGCCTCGGGCCTCGTCCCGCGCCAGGCAGACCTCGCCGCCCTGCCCAACTACCTCTCGTCCTTCGTCGTCCCCGAGCCCATGACGCTCCTGCGCGGGGTGCGGAGGCTCCCCGCCGGGCACTACGCCGTGGCCGACGAAATGGGCCTGCGCGAGGTCCAGTACTGGGACTGCGCGGTCGAAGAGGAGGAGGACCGGGGCTTCGAGAGCTACCGCGAGGAGGTGGGCGGGCTTCTCGAGGACGCCGTGCGCCGGCAACTGGTGAGCGACGTTCCCCTCGGCGTCTTCCTCTCGGGCGGTGTCGACTCGAGCCTCGTGGCGACGCTCGCTTCCCGCGCCATGCCTGAGCCACTGCGCACCTTCACCCTCGGCTTCGAGGGATCCTCGGCGGACGAGAGGCCCCAGGCACGGCGACTGGCGACGGCCCTGGGCGCACGCCACACCGAGGAGGGTGTCACGGCGCGCGAGGCTGCCTCCGCCCTCCCCGACCTCCTGGCTGCTCATGACGAGCCCAGTCAGTCGCTCATCCAGGGGCATTTCGTCTCGCGCCTGGCGCGCCGCGACGTGACCGTGGCCCTGGCGGGCGCGGGGGGGGATGAGCTGTTCTCGTCCTACCCGACGCACCGCGTCGTCGACCTGCTGGCCCGGCTCGATCGCGTGCCCGCCCCGCTGCGCACGGCACTGCTCGGGTTGGCGCGTCTCGTCCCCGGTGGACGCGGGAGGCGTCTCGCGTCGCTTGCCACCATGGAGCCCGACGCGCGAGTCACCCGCTGGCTGCTGCACCAGACCGACACCGCGACCCGCGCGAACCTGATCGCCGGGGACGTTCGCCGGGAGTTGGACCTCGAGGGACCCGTACGCCACCTCGAGGCCCATTACGCCCGGGCCCGGGCGCGCCATCCGCTCAACCGGCTCCTCTACGTCTACGTGAAGACCTACCTCGTGGACGAGCTGCTCCGCACGCTCGACAGCATGTCCATGCTCCACTCCCTCGAGGCGCGGGTCCCCCTCCTCGACTACCGGCTGGTGGAGCGGGCCATGCGGATCCCGGCCCATCACAAGATGTCGCTGCGCGAGGGGAAGGTGCTGTTGCGACGCGCGGCCGCGAGGGTGCTGCCCCCTGGCACCCTTCACACCGGCAAGCGCGGCTTCACGCTGCCCCTCGACGCGTGGCTTCGGGGCGAGCTCGCCGAGAGGCTGAGAGATGTCCTGAGCACGGCGGCCGTGCGGCGAAGGGGCGTCTTCGATTCAGGCGCCGTGGGCCACCTCTTGGAGCGCTACTTCGACGGCGACGCGCGGCTGGGACAACCCGTGATGATGTTGTTCGCCTTCGAGCTGTGGGCCCGGCGTGTCCTGGATGCCCCTCCACCTCCGGATCATCCCGTCGAGGACGTTGCTGGTCCTGCGCCGGATCTCTCGGTCCTCATCGTGAACTGGAATACCCTGGATATCCTGCGTGACTGCCTCTCGTCGGTGGGGCGGCACCTTTCGGGCGTCTCTCACGAGGTGATCGTGGTGGACAACGCCTCCTCCGACGGCAGCGCCGAGATGGTCGCGCGGGAGTTCCCTCGGACGCGGCTCATCCGGAACGCGGAGAACGTGGGTTTTGCCCGGGCCAACAACCAGGCGATGCGCGCCGCGCGCGGGTCCTGGTTCCTGCTGCTCAACAGCGACACCGTCGTGACCGACACCTCGGTGGCGGAGTTGGTAAAGGCGGTGAAGGCGCAGCCGGGCGTCGGAGTGGCCCATTGCCGACTGTTGTTCGAGAACGGCCGACTTCAGCACTCCACGTACCGCTTCCCCAGCATCGGCCTCGCGCTCCTCGAAAACTTCGGCCTATACAAGCTGCTACCCGTGCGCCGGCGCGGGGAGGTCCTTCTCGGTGGCTATTGGAACGAAATCGCGGAGCGTGACGTCGACTGGGTCGCAGGGGCCTTCATGCTTCTCCCCCGCGCGGTCTTCGAGAAGACGGGAGGGTTCTCCGAGGCGTACTTCATGTACGGCGAAGACATGGAGTGGTGCTACCGAATCCGCGATGCAGGATGGCGAATTCGTTACTACCCTCAGGCCTCCCTGGTCCATCGCGACCACAGCAGCGCCGCCATCCGCTGGGGGGACCAGCGGATCGCGATCTGCATCAAGCGGCAGGTCGACATCTACGAGAAGCGCCACGGGCGGGCGCACAGCGTCGTTTTCCAGCTGGTCCACACGGGAGGCGCGCTCTTCCGAACGGTCTATTTCACCGTCATGGGAGCGCTGGGTGGCCGCAACGCCCCCTACTATCGCGACATGCGGCGCTACCAACTCCTCTCTTTCCGGGTCTACGCAGGCCTCCTCCTGGTGCAGCGGTGACCTGGGACTACTACGGCGACCCCCGGCCGGACGTCCAGGCCGTGGTCTCGGTCGCGGGACGGCGGGTCCTCGACGTAGGCTGCGCGGGAGGCACGCTCGCCGCCGCCCTCAAGGCC
>Ga0137361_10000033_pt1 | contig 47657 bp, 37 predicted proteins | sample Mad1_80_16metaG_FD_104923 | JGI IMG/M metagenome (GOLD analysis project Ga0137361, IMG submission 104923) | Vadose zone soil microbial communities from Angelo Coast Range Reserve, California, USA - Mad1_80_16 metaG | ecosystem: Environmental > Terrestrial > Soil > Vadose zone | place: USA... | reverse complement strand
GGGATGATCGGCAATTCGCCGTTTACGGCTAATGTCGTGGCAGTAATGGATGGAAAGCTCAATGTCCCGACAGCGGCAACCTATCAATTTACATTGAATGGCGGCAGCACGACGCGCTTTTACCTGAACGGCAGTCTGGTCTCGGGCGCTGTGTCTTTACAAGCTGGCAGCTATCCAATCCAAGCTCGTTTTGCCATCGATTCGACTTCGCTTTTGCCCGCCCAAATTTTGGCAAGTATCAATGGTGCTGCCGCTGCGGTAATCGATTCGTCGAACTCGAACCACGACGAGACTAACCTGAAACCATTCATTAACAGCATGCCAACCTCGGGCTCTCCGCAAGGTGGCGAAGCGATTACAATCAGCGGGATCGGTTTCTTTCCTTCGGGCTCGGTCACGGTGCAATGGGGGAGTCTTTCACTAACAGGGTCATCTATCACAGTGGATCCGGCTTCAATTACGCTATTCGCACCATCGGGCAGCGGCACAGTTAACGTCACGGTGCAGACACCTAATGGAGTTAGCAACGCGTTTTCCTACACGTATGTGGCCGGCACTGTTCCCATCAGCTTTACCAGTCCCGTGCAAGTGGCAACTCTCACCTCTCCCAGCCATGCAGCGTGGGGACCGGATGGGCGGCTTTATGCCGTCTCGGATGCGGGCAATATCACAATCTATGCCTTCGATGACAATTACACGGTAACGGACACGCAAGTAATTACCACGATCGCGGCGCTGTCCAACAAGTCGATCCTGGGGGTGGCATTCAATCCAGCGGATCCGCCTAATCCGGTGAAGCTATACGTGGCACACGCCCACCTCTATGCCGAAGGAGGTGGCTCCTTCACCGGACCTGCGCCTTACAATGGCCAGGTATCCGTCCTCACTGGACCAAACTTCTCTACGGCCCAACCGCTCATTACTCAACTTCCCGTTTCCAATCGTGATCATGCCATTAATGGGTTGCAATTCGATAACAATGCCGATCTGCTCATCTGCAACGGTAGTGCGACCAACGCCGGCATACCCAGTATCCAAATGGGAACTCTTCCTGAATCGCCCTTATCAGGAGCGATCTTGAAGGCGCTTCTATCGAAGAGCAACTTCAACGGCGCTCTCAGCTATGTCGAAACCGCTACTGGCCAGCCAAATAATGATCAGGTCTACGGCGATCGTGTTGACCTCGCGCCCGGCACTGATGTTTCCGTGTTCACTCCAGGCACGCGCAATCCATTCGGTATCGTTTGGACCACTCGCGGGAAACTGTACGGGAGTGACAACGGTATGAACGCCAACTTCGGCGCCGTCTCTACCGGGCCGAACACACAGTCATCTGAGAGTAATCAGCCTGACGATATTAATTACCTGGTCGAAGGCCATTATTACGGCCACCCCAATCGTAACCGGGGCCGCTATGACTATCGTCAGAACGTCTATCATTTTCCGACCGACCCTGAGACTTATGGCACCTATAATGGTGTGCCACTCGCCTCAGTCACCTCATCGAGCGATGGTATTGATGAGTACCGAGCGACTACTTTCAATAGCAGAATGCGAGGCGACTTGCTAGTGCAAAAATACAACGGCGTGCTTTATCACGCAGTGCTCTCGACTGATGGCCTGTCAATCCCGAGCGTGACGGTATTAACAAGCACCCATGGATTAGATGTGGTCGCAAGTCCTGGCGGAGCAATTCTGAGTTTCGATCACGATGGCAGTCGATTTGTGCTGATGCAACCGGTCGATGCCGCTGCCACGACTATGATCGCCTACGATATCTTCCCCTGGCGAGCGAGAGCCGATGGCACACCTACCTTTACCATCGGAGGCGTTCAGTTCGGCACGCTTGCCGACACCAGTGTCACCATAGGTGGCCTGCCCGCGACCGTCACCTCAGTGTCATCGAACCGAATTAGAGGGATCGTTCCGGCAAACGCTTCTCCGTCCCCTCAGCTTCTTGACGTTGTGGTCCAGTCCTCCGGGAAGACGTCCGTCATCCCGCAGGCATTCCGCTACATGCAGGGCACTAGCGCCGGAACGGGCAGTTGGCAAAACGGCGCTGCTCTACCAACTGGAGTTGGCGAAGTAGCGGCTGGCGCGGCGAATGGCATCGTCTATGTTGTCAGTGGCGACACTAGTGCCACCCTGTCCTACGACCTGAAATCTGGCGTGTGGCGAAGTGATGTGGCGACGCGACCTCTGGTAGGCCAGCTACATTCGGCCGAGGTGATCAATAGCAAGCTCTACCTCTTCGGCGGTCTCGGAGGCGGAGCGGAAGGAAGCGTTCAGATCTACGATCCAAATACCAATTCGTGGAGCCTCGGAGCCACCGCACCGTACGCCGCAGGTTCGGTTTCGACTGCAGTGATTAACGGTAAAGTTTATATGGCTGGGGGAATTGTGGGCAGCGGAACTGTCAATACTGCCGCGGTCTATGATCCCGTGACCAATAGCTGGAGCTCTATTGCCTCCATGCCCGTTGGTCGCAATCATGCCGCTGCTGGGACAGACGGCCAAAAGCTCTTTATCTTTGGTGGCAGAGACGGCGGAAATACCGTTTCTAATGGTTTCAACGACGTCCAGATTTATGATCCGGCTAGCAATACCTGGCAATGGAGCGGTGCTAGCGGGTCGAATATTCTGCCATTGCCACAGCCGCGCGGCGGAATGGGCAAGGCCCCTTTCTATGCCGGTGAATTTTACGTCATGGGCGGCGAAACCACCTCATCCGGGACCGGGCAGGTTGCAGGGAATGTCTACAACCGCGTAGACGTCTATAATCCTGCTGCCGGAACGTGGCGGCTCGAAACGGCCATGCCGACGGCACGCCATGGCATCTGCCCCGTCGCAATCAATAGCCAGATCATGGTAGCGGCAGGCGGTGTCCAGGCAGGTCAGTCGCAGTCGACAGTCTTTGAATTGTTTTCACGGTAATGAATAATTTCGAGACGAACTTGGGTATCTGTCGGATGTGTATTATCGCGTGAGGAGAAATATGAAGTTAGCTATGCTGGATAGATCTGGTTTGCGACATCTTGCCGCACCGAACGTAATCGTCATCTTATTTCTTGGTGCGGTTTCCAACCTCTATGCTACCGATCCGTTCGCGTGGATTTCACGAAGCCCCTGCCCGTTGCAGCGGTTCGAGGCTGTGGGCGGAGCAGCCGCAGGCAAGCTTTATCAGTTCAGTGGATACTACACCCTGGGCAAGTTTATCAAAGCAACTGCAGAATGTGACGCTTACGATCCAGTAACCAATACATGGCAGCGAATCGCTGATGTTCCACAACCCATTTCTCATTGCGGTCAGGTAGCAGACGAAGATAATCCAAGTGACCCGGTCTTTTGGTTGGCCGGTGGTTTTCTCGGTGACCATCCCGGACCAAGTACAACCGAGGTCTGGAAGTACGATATCAATAACAATACATGGTCCGCCGGACCGCCACTTCCCGACCAACGAGGCGGCGGGGCATTGGTGAAACTCGGTCGCGAGCTTCACTATTTTGGCGGCGTAATCCGACAGAACGGGATCTACATCCAGGATTTCGGCACCCATTGGGCTTTTAACCTGGATACCGACACGGCGTGGCGCACGACTACAACAGACGGGCACATCCTCGCGCCTATGCCTAATCCGCGGAATCACACGGGCGGAACTGTTTTAAATGGTAAGATTTACGCGATCGGCGGTCAGCACCTCGGCAACCAGAATACCCCCCAGAGTGAAGTGGACGTTTATGACCCTGCGACCAACTCGTGGTCTCAAGCCGCTCCGATGCCGCGGCCGATCAGCCATACTACTGCCAACGTGTTTGTACGAGACGGCCGCGTCGTCGTCACGACAGGCCGTATGGCCAACGGAGTGCTGATACCGAACGTTATCGCATACGATCCGACGACAGATACCTGGAGCGAGTTGCCCCCGGTTCCAGGTCCGCGGCAATCACCAGTCTCGGGATTGATTGGCGATCAAATGGTCGTGACCTGCGGATCGAATAACCAACTAAAAGCCCAGACTTGGGTAACAACACCGACTGGTGCCTTACCGGCTCCATGGCAGGATCAGGACATTGGTAGCGGTGGGTCGGCTGGTAACGCCTCGACCACTGACTACGCAGCGTCGTTTTCAGTGGGAGGTTCCGGTGTGGGTGCTGTCAGCAACGCCGATAACTTTAATTATCTCTACCAACCGCTTAATGGCGACGGCGTGATAGTCGTACACGTAGCTAGTCAAGACAATACAGATGGTTCGGCTCAGGCTGGCATCATGATTCGCGAGACCTTAAACCCGGGCTCAAAACATGCCGCTATGCTGATCACACCGAGTAACGGGATTTTGTTTGAGCGCCGTCTCACAACCGGTGGCGGAACTTCACTGACGGTCTTTTCCGGCGTTGCTGCTCCTTACTGGCTGAAGCTTGTCCGCACTGGTAACACATTGACGGGATACCGTTCTGACGGCACAAGTTGGATACGTGTCGGCTCCGCCGCCACCGTGACGATGGCAACATCGGTTTACGTCGGCCTCGCAGTCTCGAGCAATTCGAACGTCGCAGTGTCGCAGGCTAGTTTCGACAATTTGAATCTAGGCCCGAAGGCAAATGCCGGTCCTGATCAGACTATCACGCTGCCCGCTACGGCGACGCTGTCAAGAGCGACGAGGGACGATGGATTGCCGGCCGGAACACTGACCTATAATTGGAAAGAAGTTAGCGGTCCAGGAACCGTAACCTTTGCTGGCACAAGCACATCCGATACTATCGCGACATTCTCCCAAGCGGGCATTTACGTGCTGCGTCTGACGACGAATGACTCGAAACTAACTGCGACCGATAACATCACGATAACGGTTAACCCTTAGCCCTAGGCAAGCGGAGTAACGAGACAAGCGTCACTTATCGCTCGGCGAAGATCGGCTTTTCAATATCAGCTTGTTTACTGCCGCGGCAAACTTCTCCACCCCGCCCGGGACATAACCGATGCGGCCCAGCTGTTCGCCGGCTGGGCTGAGGACTATGACAGTAGGAAACGCCTCGACATTATAACGAACTGCGAGTTGCTCATTTTGACGTACGATTTCCGGCGAACGTTCTTGTGTTTGATAGAAATGAAGCTTGCACAAAAGATAGTTATATTTGGCATCGTCGGCAAATTCGGCTTGATCGAAAACCTCGCGGTCCAGTTTCAAGCTGGAGATGCTCCAGTCGGTTCCGAGAAATGCTAAGAGCAAGGGCCGGTTTGTCTTTTTTGCCAGGGCGACGGATTTTGGAAAATCGGTATCGTCGCTGCTGTCGCATGCAAAAACGCGTCCTGCGAACACAACGAGGCAAAGACCAAAGACGGCGCCAAAAAGCCAGGTTTTCGCCACAAATGACCGTAAACCTCTTCCGGTTGCCTCGTCAAACTACTACTCTGGTCGCCCTTCTCCTAAATTGTTTGTGTCTATCTGAATCGATTGCCCAGCAATCGGTCAAAACGGTGGCAGAGCTGGCTCGCGAGATCGACGTCAAGCTTGAGATATTAGGGAAAAACACAACCCCTGACTCTGAAATAGCAACTTCGATTCTGGAGGAGCTCGACGAACTCAAACAACAGTCAGTCATGATCTTCGGCCAGCGCAGACAGCAAGCAGAAGAAGGATTGCAGCAGCTACAACAAGCGATTGATAACTGGCAGGCTGCTCCCGACTCGGGCAGACTTGGCCCTGACATAGCTAACGCTCGCAAGATCTGGGCAACGATAAAGACTCTCTATCCGAAGGAAGCGTTAGAGGTGCTGCCGCCTCTTTGGTCTTGTCCGATGCATCAGGAGCTGATGGAGCCTGCTCCCGGTAATTGCCCGATCTGCGGTATGCCATTGGAGCCAATTTACGTAACGCAGCCACAACTTACTCAAACCCCGGTGATTCGGGCGGAGTTAGTCACGAAAGCGCCACTTGAAGTTGGAAAAAAAGCGGAGTTGCGGATCCGTTTACTTTTTAACGAGAACGCTCGCCCCGTTCAGCTCGATGATCTTGAGGAGACGCACACGCGTAAAATTCACCTGTTAATAAGCGACCTCAGCGAAACCGACTATCATCATGAACATCCGGAACAGGTAGGTGAAGGAGAATACTCGTTTAGCTTTACCCCTGCCCTACCGGGTACATACCGTGTATGGGCAGACCTAAAACCTGTCCTAACACATGTGCAGCAATATTCAGTAGCTGACATTCCTTCCACCACCCCTCGGCAAGGTGCGCTCGCACCGCAGGAAGCCGAGAATCGGCATGCTGAAATCGACGGCTATAAATTCGATTTAACATTTGCTAAGTCGCTAATTCACGAAAAGGAAACCGTGCCCGGTACCTTGCGCGTGACCGGCCCAAACGGCCAGCCATTTGATAAATTAGAAGTCATCATGGGCGCATTCAGCCATTTTGTCGGCTTCTGCGATGATTTCGCCACCGTGCTCCACATACATCCCGTCGGTGCTTTGATCGAATCACCGGATCTCCGGGGTGGACCAGAGTTGCCGTTCTATTTTCGATCGAGCAAGCCCGGCCTTGTTCGATTCTTTGCGCAAATTAAAGTTGGCGGTAAAGAGATGTTTCCGCGGTTTGTAATCAGTGTGCAGCCCCTGCAGCATCTACCAAGTTCTTAAACTATAATGATCCTGCCGTGGTCGATTACGGCTCACCCTGCAGCTGTGAAGCAACCTTTCTCTTGCTGAAAAGGTCTCGCGCCAAATAGGCTATATGTGACAGGTTGCGCGGCCCGTTACCACATCAATTTAGCCGCCCGCTCCAAAAACATCGAACTAGTCCGGATTGTTCCTCTTCTTCGATTCAACTGCCCGCTTAATCATAGCAGCCACTGCTTGAGGCGAGTACTGCATTTGCCAGGCCGAAAGAGACTGCTCGTGCAGAGCCTCGTGTCTTTCCGGAGCTTGCAAAACCGATTCCAGTACCGCTGCCACCCGATCTACATCGTCTATCTCGTCTACTTGAATCCCCGGATGGGATGCGTAAAGCGCATTCGCCGGCATGCGGGGTGTGATCACGATGCAGCCTAATTTCGTTGATTCAAAATATCGAAACGTCTCGGGGCTGGAATTCCCACCGAGGCAGATCGATATTTTTGTATCGTTGAGAAAATGAGAATACTCAGAAATCGAGAGCCGCGTCTCACAGGTTAGTCGTAGCCTGAAACGCCTGAGTCTATCGTGATTGCTTAACTCACCTAAAAACGTTTTCCGGTGAGGATAGTTTCTGCCTACAAATCCTACATCAATCGACCGTTCCGCAATTGGTTTTGGTGGCAAGGATGGAAATCCCCGTCGCACGCCCAGTGGAAAGGGAATGGATGTCGTATCCTCATTTGAAACATATTGCTTGAATACAGCCAGGGCGCGGGTTTTTTTCGGCACACGGTATAATTCGTCCGACAGAATGATAAGCGCGGTTTCTCCGCTAACAGCCTTTGGAATAATGAGCTTATCCAGAACGTACTTTGAGCGCAGTCTCGGAAACCAGCGACGGAAAAGCGTTTCCGATTTCCAATGAATTGCAATCGCGTTTATGCCCGGAATGAAAGCGGACACTTGGGCCAAATACTCGGTTTCCCACGCCCAGTCCTTGAGGTAACTCAAGTCAATCATCGACGATTAAAGAGATTGGCAATAATCTAGGGCGTTCGAACGAACGCGGCGGCTTTGCCTAAAACGCTACCTGGCGTCTTCACTGGGCGCGTTCTGGGAAGATGGGGGCGCTACCGATCGAAGACCTTTGGCGAATTCTTTGACCGAGACGCCTAATCCTAAAGGGACTTCCACTCTGGCTATGGCTCGGGCCGGATTGCCCTGCACCATTGTCCTGGGAGGGACCGATTTCGTAACGACGCTTCCGGCGGTGACAATCGCTCCGCGGCCAATAGTCACGTTAGGCAAAACGATAACCCCTGGCCCAAGCACAGCATCTTCCTCGATCAGCACACCTTGTTGTTCCCGGTTGTGCGCAATGATCGTGGCCCTGATGCCTATCCAGACGCGGTCATGGATGGTGACCAGGTGCGGGTGCGACGTTTCGATAATCGCGTCGTAACCAATCCAAACGTCTTCTCCGATATGGACGCCCCGCCACCGATTAAGCCGGACCCGCGCCGTGGTCGCACCGGGCGCAACCCGAGCGAGGATCTGCAGAATCCTGTTTCGTAAGCCGCGCAGCCTTGGTTCGGACACAGGTGCCACTGTACTACGATGGTTGCGTCGAACACAGCGAAATTGTTAACACAAACGGACTTATCGGCTCCTTGCGGACCTGCTGCACAAGACGTTCGAACAGCAATTTAACCGCTCGTCACGATGAACTAAGCGTCAGGGCCCGAAACACCCCTGCTCTGCGACGTAGCGGCACGGCCCAGAACTGTGATTTCTTCCGCATCGAGGGCCGCCAGTCCAATTTAATCGGAAATTCTTCCTTTAGGATCTCACCTAAAAATTGGTTCCATAACCCCGGTCAGTGCTAAAGCGGCGCTTTGCGTTAATCGTGCGAAAGCATTGTTTCCAACGCCCGGCGATCGTACTTACCATTTGGATTTAATGGGAATCGGCGTAGAACTCGGATCCGCCGCGGTACCATATAAGAAGGTAATTTCATCTTCAGTTGGTCCATGAGAGGCTGCGCATCGAACCTGTCGGCCTCGAGAAATAATTCAATCCGATCGGCGCTGCTCCCATTCGGCCATCCGAGCGCAACAACCGCGTCTACTCCAGATAGATTCCGAACTACTGCTTCGACTTCGCCGAGCTCTACTCGGTGACCTAAGACCTTGATCTGATTATCCAACCGACCCAGGTAGACCAAAGGTGTGTTAGGTGCGGAACGACGAACGCGATCCCCTGTTCTATAATAGACACCTTCTCGACCTTTTACAGACACGAATGCCCGCTTTGTCTTTTCTTCATCGCACCAATAACCTTTACTCAGTTGTGGACCGGTCATGATAAGTTCACCCTCGCAACCCATCGCCACTTCGCGTAGGTCTTCATCGACGATCAAAGCCTCCATATCTTCAAAGGGCTCGCCGATCGGCACAATGCCTTGTTCGCATTCGGCAGGCGATGTTCGATTGTCCCACTGGTACGAGGTGCAACCGATCGTCAGCTCAGTCGGTCCGTAAATATTTTCAATGACTGAATTTGGCGCGGCCGAGCTCCAGTCGCGAACAACCTCTACCGGCAATGCTTCTCCACAAAATAGACTCAGCCTCAGGCGCGGATACGAACCAGCTTTCAGCTCTCCGAGCCGTCGCATGAATATCGCCGTGGACGGAACCGAGAACCATGCTGTCAATCGCGCCTCGTTTATGAATGCGCCCGGCTTAATCATTTGCTTTTGAGTGGGAACGCAGAGGCACGCTCCCGTCGCCCAAGTCACAAACAGATCGTGCGCTGATAAATCGAAGGTCAGATCAAATGTCTGCGACAAGCGGTCATTCTTTTCGATCCCATACCTCTTTGTCACGTAGTCCACATAATGCAGCACATTGGCGTGAGAAACCATCACGCCCTTTGGTTGGCCGGTGCTGCCCGATGTGAAAAGAAGGTACGCTATCGAGTTAACATCAATGTTCCGCAGCTTCCATTCGGCCGCATCAGCTAGTTCTGCGGCACCGATTATTTGATGTTCGGGCAACTTCTTCGCTAATTCAGTAACGTCATTTTGATCCGGGCAAATGACCACTAACGGAAACGGAAATCCTGACAATAGTCTTTCTAGTTGCGGCTCGGATCGTGCATCGACAATGAGCGATCGACACATGGATCTTTCCAGCATCAGCCTGGTCCTGCCGATAGGGAACGTCGGATTGAGCGGTACATAACCGTGGCCTGCCAAGAGCGCACCCAGAACTCCGGCATAGGCGGTTTGCGATCGGTAGGCGAAAACCGCTGTCAGTGTGACGTCGGCGGATGGCACCGCCTTACCCACGGTAGCACCAACGCTCTTTGCGCGACGCGCCAGATCCTCATAACTTGTTTCCCCTCCCCCCACGCTGAGGGCTCCGCGGTCGGAGAACTTCTCGCAGGATCGGAGGAAAGCCGTCACTAGAGTTTGAGGCATGCTGTCTCCTTACTGACTTGTCGATGAGTCGGCCTCCACCGCAAAATAGTAGCAACGAATCTCCTCAGAGGAAAGCCGCGTCGGATTCCCAACGGAAACGGAATGGACGTCGTGTCCTTGTCTGAAGCATATTGTTTGAACACAGCCAAGGCAGAAATTTTCTTTGGCAGGCGATAGAGTTCGTCGGAAATGATGATTACCGAGGTTCGCTCAGCAACCGCGGGCGGGATAATCAGCTTGTAACGAATGTATTTCGAGCGCAGGCGCGGCAACCAGCGGCGGAAGACCGTCTCTAATTTCCACCAAGGACGACGCTGGAGGCGTGAGGTCGGAGGCCAGTAGTGAATCGCGACGGCATTTATTTCAGGAATGAAGCTGGAAATTTCAGCCAAATACTCTGTTTGCCATTCCCAGTTCTTCAAATAAGTTAAGCCAATGATCAAAAGTTAACTAGATGCAAATTCGCATATGCCATCAATAAGGAGTTGAACCAAGCTGGCAGGAGGCCGACTACTCTCCATTGTTTCGATAAAGCGGTATTCCGGCCATACTCGCGTGTCTTTCAGGTTAGGTAAAATGGGTCAATCGGAATACAATGCCCCCCAACCGGGGACGAGGATAGAACGGCATCAAACCCAAATGGTTTTGTCTTTGGCGATTCAACGACTTACCAGATTTCGATATTCATCGCGCCATAGACAAGCTTTAGCTCGCTGACGAATGCGAATGCTGACGCTGCGGAAGATGTTCCCGAGTAGCTTGGGGCAGCTTCCGCCATGCGGCAGGACGACACTGGCACCACTTGCTTGAGCGCGATGGAGTAAAGCGCTACAAAGTTTTCCGAGACAAACGGGGTGAAGCCGCCGACCACCTTCGGGACCATAGCGACGACGCTGTGTCGATTACCCGGAGTCTTCGCGTTTCCGCGGACGGATAAGGGGCAATTGGGCAGGCCTTTTCGATTATTAAGGAGATGTCTGACTCACTGGATAATAGAATGTTGCGCGGATTGTGGTCACGTAAGCTTATCCGTCGCGCCCCGTTAGCTTGTACAATGCTCGCGCCGCCCCAAAAATCAGAGATCTGCTGTTTCCCGATAGCATCGCGATCGAAAAACACAACGCCATGAAAATGGGACCACAGACAAACAGCGCAGGCAAGGCCTTTACGTCTGGCAACATGCTCCTTCGTAAAGTCCATGTAATCGCTCCGGCAGCACAAGCAGGCAAGAAAGCTGATAAGAAATTTACGAGTACATCCCAAAAACGAACCGGGCTCTTCTTCGTCGCGTACCAAACATAGGCCCAAAGCAGCCCGACAAAGGTAACGCTGAAGCTCACAGCAACGCCTTCCAAGCCCCATCTAATCCCGACGAGGAAACCGGCAATGCATACCGGTGCGGCGATCAGCGCATAGCGAAATTGTTGTTCGGGACGTCCAAGCGACTGGGATAGCCAGTTTGGCGCAAAAACCATCGCGCCAACCGCCGCCGCTGGTGCGAGCAATTGGAAAACACGCGCTACTTCCAGCCAACGTGGACCCAACAAAACCAGGATCAAGTCATGCGCGAAAAAGGCTGAGAAAATCACAATAGGCACGGTAACAAACGATATCGATCCTACAGCTCGCAGAAAGAGCTTGCGGTACTCCGCCGGATTATTCTGTAGACGACTCAACCCCGGAAGCAGGACCGACGCCATTGGTTGGTTAACCTGGCTGACTGGTAGCATGAGAAGTCCATACGCCCGGGTGTAAATGCCCAACGGAGCTGATCCCAAGACTCGGCCTATTAAGATATTATCGAAATTGCGAGTGAAGTAATTTAGAATGGTGAAACCAGTGACGTGGCCGCCAAAACTCAGCATCGGACCTACTCCAACCCCTCTCTGAAAGGCGCCAGGTCTCCATCCGCAAGTGGTCCATACGAGTGCGCAATAAATCATGCTCGTTCCGAACTGCGACCCCACCAATGACCAATAGCCGAAGCCAAATGCGGCCATAACTATAGCCGTCGCGACACCAGAAGCCATCGATACCACATCAATTACAGCAGTTGTCTTGAATTGCATTTGCCGGCGCAATAGTGCCTGATGCTGTACGGTTAGACCGCCAAAAATAAAGTTGGCAGATAACACCAGAGTGATCCAGAGCAACCTCGGCTCATGATAGAACCAGGCGATAAATGGCGCTAACGAAGCTACCACAAGTGTAACTCCGAGACTCAATGCGCAGTTAATCCAAAATAAAGCGGAGACCTGACCGTGCGTGATCTGGGGCCGTTGGATGGTGGCACCGGAAAGCCCCAGATCTTTGAACGTGGCTATGAAACCAGTCACCGAAGTTACCATCGCGAGCAGGCCAAAATCTCGTGGTAGTAGAAGCCTCCCCAGGACAGCCGCCGACAGCACTTGTAGAAGCAGCTTTATACCCTGACTCATTAGCGTTACTAGACCGCCGCGGAAAGCCCGGCCTTGCAAATTGTCCAGCAGGTGATCGGTTTCGAAATAGCGGAAGCGGCGGTATCCGAACGGTCCACTCTGCACTGGCGGAATTTTACTCTTCGCGGTCAGATCCACACTCCTGATCGGCTACACGAACGTCATGTTGGAAAAGAACGTAAAACACGTTGAGGTTCTCATCAGCTGTGGACCGACTCCACCCTGAATTCCCGGTTTTGCGAATCGAATCGAAAATCTTAGCCGCTGCCTGCAACCGAAGCTTTCGCTGCGATCCACCCGCCGAGCGCGATTGAAAAAAAAAGGAGCGTGCTCCCATTGTCGGGAACAATATCGCTCGGAACGCCAGGACCAATTCCAAAGACCCGATTGGGTTCCGAGACTAGCTTCAACTCGCCTCCGGTTGTTGCTACTGAAGGATTCGTAGGCAGCGTCAGATCAAAATGGATACCAAAAAAGTCGAGCGGCCGCTGCAGCTGTCCGGATAGAAGCGGGAGAAGGCCGGCATCCATTGATGCATCATTGCCAGATGAACTGCCCAGCCCCTGTGGTGTCTGAAGCGCGTTACCTTGCTGGTCAAGTAAATAACCGGTACCATCGAGAAAGCCTACAAGCCCGGATCCATTTGTTTGCAAAGTTAGTAGCGATATGAATGACGGGCTGGTGACTGTAAATAACCGAACAAATTCGTTATTGGTAAACATGAAGTCCAGCGACAGGGTTTGACCATTTAACGAGACGCCGCTCAAGGCTGCAAAAGGAATGTCAATCTGTGATGTGAGCTTGTTCGGACTTCCCAAGTCGATTGCGATAGTGGTCGCCGGAACGTTCTTAGCCGCCGACAGAACAATTATTGCGACAGTCGCCAAAATCCGAATATCTGACCAGATTGTACCGGAGCGGAGAAAACGCGTCGCATTGATCAACGAATATTTCATTAGAGACCGCCTTCTCCTTATCTTTGCGGTATTTACAAAAAAGCGGGGCCAATCGCAAGCATTATTTAGCAACAAGATTTAATTGCCTTGGCCACTACGTCGTTAACTCAGTCGGGGTGAGAACGTTACTTGACCAACGGGTGTGGATACGTGTATGGGATGTACCCCGGCTTCGGCATATTATTGTAAAAATCGCGATTTTCCCGGATCGATGAACAGCCGCTGTCGACTTTTACGTTCGTATTGTCGGGCAAATACTTGTTGTTCCAAGAGTACACGGGGTCTCGTACCTGGGCTGGCCATACAGGCGTCGAATTACTCGAGATTAACTTTCCTTCTCCTCTGCCGGGCTGATCGAGCGCCGCTATTACCTTACGTATTTCAAAACGGTCGCCCGTGTTAAATGCCAGCGCTGGCTGGAACTCAGGAGTATCGTTTTCAGGGAAGGTGATAGTATTGCTCGTGTTTGATACGACGTATGCATTGCAATAGGACGTATGCTGATGCGGTTCATCCAAATTGGCAACCTCGTAGCCGATCCATTGATTTCTCGTCCAAGGCGAGCCGGCAACGACAAGCGTGGATGAACCATTCGGGCCTGCGTGTCTTCCCGTCGCATAAAGCCCAGGGTCCTTGACAGTTCCACCAAGCGGAATGACCCCGCCATTCGGAGCATTCTTGTCGTTCAAATCCCACGAATTATCACCGTATGCGCCGCCAAAGCGCTTAAAGGGGGTGAATTCCCGATATTCCTTCAATGAAATCCCGCCGTTGAGCGGTACCCCCATATAGACGTTGTCGTGGTAAAGAGCTGTGCCGCTCCTCAATTGACCCCCACTGGCAGGAAAAGTCCAATGAAAGACATTATGATAAGATTCTGAAGCTCTGTGGCCCCGTTGGGGTGCAGCTTCAGTGCCGTGGCTGCCTGGCCCTACCGTATTATAAAAATCGTTATAACGAGCAACGTATCTGCCACCCATCTTAGAGTCGATATCGCCATTCGTTTGTACAATTCCCGACTCCATATTTCTAATAATGTTATCCTCTATGAAGATGAACTTGTCGGTTCCCCAGTAAGAAGGCTCGGCCCAAGATCCATTGCCGTTGGAGCGATCAGCCCAAGTATTGTGCCAAATCTTCAGTGAGGTACAACCTCCTCTACAATCGATCACGCAGTGATCAACCACCCCGTAAAGCCACCCGTACGTATGTATTTGGTCCGCTTGGTACAGCTTGTCGAAATGACAGTGGTCAATTCGGACCGAAAAGCATTTCCCCGACAGGCGGACCGCACCGTTATTAGCCTTCTTACTGGTTGTGCCAGGACGGAAGGTGAATCCAGTCAGACGGAATGACTGATGCGGAGCTAGCGTCGCTTTGATCAACGCCGCAGACTGGCCAGTACCTCTTGGAACATTGTCCAGAAGTACGGTTGCATCGGTTACGGTACCGGTATTTGTGTTAGTCGTCCCGGCTCCTTTGATCGTGATACCTTTCGTCACCTCTAACGTGTCCGTCCAACTGACCACGCCCGCAGGGATCACAACGGTGTCGCCGTCGGAGGCTTTGGCTATTTCTGCGTTTATTGCAGCCATGCTGGCGCTGGCAGCCTGATAAGTTGCGGATAATAATACGGTTTTGCCCAAAAGTATGAATGATACGGCTGTTACGAATTTCATGATATAATTTCCAAGGGAAAAGGTTTCGCCCGTCTACCTTGGGAACCGAGCGAACCCTACTTGGCGCGGGTTTGCGGCATAAGGCCATCTCTCGGTGACACTTCGGCCATCCAATAACATGCCCAAACCGCAGTCCCGGCCGCAGGGATTCTTACAGCTTCATTTCATGCGTCAACAGCAAAAGTTGAAAAAACAAAAAAAACCAAAAAATTTATTCGCCGCAATGCCGCCCAAACACATGCCCCGAATTAATGAAAATCTTTCGACAAACTTTGGCGCGCTTTTTATGAAGGGGAAACACTAGGCTTCGTCTCTGTCCGGTGTGATGCCATCACGATGCACATCAATCGACACCCGCCTCTTTCCTGCGTCAGGCTTGAACGAGTCACATGTCGGCGCATGAAAGCCGTGGTGGATCAGCGGTTGTTCATTTCTGAAGAAGCGCTTCTTCACCATGGCCAATTTTCGACGGGTAAAAAAACCTTGCATAGATATAGGCCACGCTTTCCCCCATTACGTCCTCAACACCCTCACTGTAGCGCCACCAATATCTTGCGTCGTAATCGGGATTAGGAACCGCGATTACCCCAACCGAGACGTCAGCCCCCAAAGCCTTTGCAAATAGCAGGCGGGTTCGCCGTGCATGAGCGCCCTCCGTCACAATGTTGAGACCATTGATGCGCACGTCATGTTCCCGAAACCAATCCTTGAGCGCAATCGCGGAGCTATAGGTACGGTCGCGCCCTATGACATGGGAGGGAACCATCTGGACAAGCTCCGACGGGATACCTGCCTCCTTGAGCAAATCTGCGCCAACGCTGGCAGACGTTTGGTAATCGTTGATGTAGCCCCCTTTCCCAACAACTGGACCGCCGGTAGTGAATACCCGCTGGTAGGAATGACTGTTGAACTCCTCGGCGCCCACTCGAATGGCGTAGGGATGAACCCATCCTTCAACCACCAAGGCGTCGGCGTCGACCCGTTGGGTGATCGCTAAAAAAGGATAAATGCCCAGCAGCGCGGTCACCGCGAGCGCAAGCCCGATGAGTAATATGAGGAGCTTTGCCGGCAGCGACAGGCCCCACCGATTCCGCCGTATGAGGAGACCTCCAAGCGCGCTACGCTTTTGCAACGGGCCTCGCGCCAGGCGGCCCTTAGTTTCGACAATACCCTCGTTCATTCAAAGCGCGCAAAGCTTGTTTCGTTGTCGCCGCTAATCTGCCAACTTAACACTCAGGACAACTTACTTTCGCTGAAATCTCTGTCTACTAACTCGCAGAAGAGATGTCCGATTGCAGTGTGGCATTCCTGGATCCTCGCCGTGCTTGTCGAAGGGACCGTTATGGCCACATTTGTCTGTTGGGCGAGCAGGCCACCATCCTTTCCAGTCAAGCCGATTGTCTTTAGCTTGCGTTTCCTGGCTTCTTTTACACCCTCCAGCACATTAAGCGAATTGCCGCTCGTGCTGATGGCGATGGCAACGTCCCCCGGCCGACCTAAAGCTTGCACTTGTCTGGCAAACACTCGATCGAACCCATAGTCGTTACCCACCGCGGTGAGAATAGACGAATCTGTAGTTAACGAGATTGCCGCCAAACCCGCGCGCTCGGAAACAAAGCGGCCGACAAACTCTGCTGCTAAGTGTTGAGCGTCGGCAGCGCTGCCACCGTTACCAAAGAATAGCAACTTGCCCCCGTTGCGCAGACAGTCAACAATTAGCGAGGCTGCTTCGAAGATCGCGTTGCTGCAATCGCGTGCAACCGTTGCTCTAAGCTCGGCGCCCTCCCGCAAAGAGCTGTTAATCATTTCGGTCGCTTGTTGCTTGTTTAATGGCATGGCTTGGATGTTCTCAGCGATTGGTCGAGCTGCGAGTAGGTTTGAATAAACATTTGTAGTTTATCGCCGCAACCTTACTCCATGAATAGAAATCATTGGCATATTTCTCGATCTTCGCTTCTCTGCGGACCTGGCCCTAGCGACCACCCATTATTTCGTAAGTGCCGTTTATCGTGGTCTCGGTGAACGAAGAAATGATGAGCCATACCAGGATGAAAAAGGGGAAATCAAGCACATCGACCACCCCAGTTCCGTCATGAAGCCCGATCCGCCCTGTATCTGAATCGCGTCGAGGCATGATCTGCCGAACGATTTCGAGACATAAAGCTTTGTCATGACCGCATCCACGTAAGCCGATTTGTTCCTTTGCATGAGCGAGCCCACCTTGTAGATCATCAGCCGCGCAGTTGACGACGCGGTTGGCGACCGAAACTTGCCAATCGGCTGGCCGAATTGCTTCCGCGTGCTGGCGTAGCCAATGCAGCGCTCAAGCTGGCGGCGCATGGTTCCCAGGGAGGTCGCGACGATGCCGGCCCGTTCCAAAGCCATCATCTTATCCATTTTCTTGCCGACGCCGAGGCCGGGCGTTCCCTTTTCGATCATAAATCCGCAGATGCCCATGCCACTAAGTTTCGGATCAAGCGTGCCCTACACCGCGAATAAATCGGCGACCGGAGCGTTGGTAACAAAAGTTTTCGTGCCGTCAATTATAAGTCGCTGCCATAAGTCGCTGCCGTTTTTTTGTGACGCGAGTGCGCATCGAGAAAACATCCGGCCCGGCGTTTGGCTCGCTGACGCCATTGGCCCCGATGAGACTGCCGTCACACAAGCAGGGAAGATATTTCCGCTTTTGCTCGTCGGTGCCGTACTTCAGCAGCGGGATCGAATTGGTGCACATGTGGGCGTTGATCGAAAACAGTAGCCCTTTATCGGGGGGAGCCGTAACCCAGCCCTTCTATAACGGCAATCGTCGTGACGGGATCAGAGCCGCTACCACCGAATTCTTCGGGAATCGGCAAATCATGCACGCCGAAGGCGGCGCATTTTTTCCATCCACCATGCGAGAAGACCCGCTCAGCGTCTCGTTCAATCATGTCGCTGCTCAGTTCGGGCAAATTCGATCGCTGCCTTCTGCAGCGACAGTTGCTCGGGTGTAAGATCAAAGTCCATCGGTTGATTCAAACGCGCAGGCTTAAGATATGTAACCGCGCGATGTAAATGAATAAAGCTCAGTAAGCTTCCAATTAAACTTCTGTGGTTCGAAGTTGTCTTAATTTCCCGATCACAACTTGAGGCAGAATGGCCTTGGCTGCTCGTCGCAATGCTATCTTGCATCGCAGAGCGGTCCGCCACATCAACGCACCTGTGTCCGCCGCCAGGCACGATAAGACGCCCAGCCCGTTGGCAATCATCCCTCCTTCACGCAATACCTCATTCCCATTGGGCAATCCGCTGATTAACGAATAGCCGTATTGGCTAAATTGAGACTCATACTTCCGCACAAGGTAACGATAGTAAACTCTAAATGGCGATTCGGTGAGAAGTCTGTGCCATCGATCAAGATATTTCTGATTGTGAATCGGACTTGCCTTTTCCATCCCCTTTTCCGGAACCCGCAAACCAGTGGGATTTCGCCATTGCATCACATACCGATAGGTGTCCTCCTTAGGAGGCTCTGGTACCTGTGTCCCAATGAACGCCGCAATCTCCTTATGATACTTATCCTGGTCTTCCACGTAATCTTCGTACCTTAGCTCATAAACTCGCTTCAAGTACTTCCGGTCGCCTTCATACAACGCATGGCAGTGCAGCCAATGCCTAAATAGGTTATCAAGAGATGTGACGTTGAACTTCCATTTCTGACATGCTATTGCGACGGGTACAGGGTGGCGGCGAATGATAATAAAATAGGAATTAGCAAAAGCCACTTGTAAGAAGCGCGTCGCTAGCAGATTACTAGGAGTCTTCTCTACGTAAATGCGCTTTGTGTTGTCCCAGTACTTGTGCCAGCTAGCTCTCAGCTTGGAGACATTTTCCGGGGTCAACAGAGCTGTGCTCTCAGTTCGATGGCCTCGCGGATCAAAACCAAAGCGACCGGGCCCTCCTAATTCGCGTGCCGTTGGATAAACATTCTGCAAATTCTGCCCTTCATCTTCAATCGTTCCCGTATTTTTGAGATCCGTGCAATCTCGTAGTCTCCCCACGTTGCGGCCAAGCATGCTCGTTCCACTGCGTGGCATCCCGCAAATAAATACATACTTCCGATCCATTTGATTTTCGCCTTGCATCGCAACCCTCAAAAGCCTGTTGGTGGGGTCAATAATGATCTTTTGTCGACTCTGACATTTTGAACCGCTCAGGCGTCTTCGTTAGTGCCAATCTAACGCGCTTGCAGCGCGTGTTCCCGCTTGCGCCTAATTTGCTGGATAACAACCTCGGGCAGCATCGCCTTGGCTGTCATCCGAAGTGCGAGTCTGCATCGCAAAGCGACTCGCCACATCAGAGCGCCTGTGTCCGCCACGACGCACGATACGGCACCCAGCGCGTTGGCAATTACGCCTCCCTGCAATACCTCACTTAGATTCGGCAGGCTACTGACCAACGAATAGCCGTATCGGCTAAATTCAGACTCATACTTCTGCGCTAGGTATCGATAGTAAAACTTAAATGGCGATTGAATCAGAGCTTTGAGCCACTGATCAAGATATTTCTGATTATGAACCGGAGTCGCCTTTTCCATTGCCTTTTCAGGGACACGCAAACCAGTGGGATTACGCCACTGCGTCACATACCGATACGTGTCTTCCTGCGGCGGCTCCGGGACGTGTGTTCCGATGAACGTCGCAATCTCCTCATGGTATTTGGCCTGGTCGTTTACGTAATCTTCATATCGTAGCTCGTAAACGCGTTTTAAATATTTCCGATCACCTTCAAACAAGGCGTGACAATGCAACCAATGCCTGAATGCGGTGTCGAACGACGTTAGGGCCATCTTCCATCGCCGACCAGCAAGACTTACGGGCACAGGATGGCGCCGAATCACGACGAAATATGAGTTTGGAAAAGCCGCTTGTAAGAAGCGCGTCATTAGCAGATTTTCGGGCGTCTTTTCCACGCAAATCGACTTGTCTGCTTCCCAGTATTTGTTCCAACTAGCCTTGAGTTTGGCGACGTTCGCTGGTGTCAAAAGGCTCGACTTCTCTGTGCGGTGTGCACGCGGATCGAAACCCACCCTGCTCGATCCTCCGTAGGCAGAGGCGGTCAAATAGACATCCTGGAGAAATTGCCCCTCGTCCTCAAACACGCCGGTATTTTTGAAGCCCGTGCAGTCGTCGAGTCGGGCAATGTTACGGCCAAGCATACTGGTACCACTCCTCGGGAGTCCGCATACAAACACGTACTTTCGCCCGTCGTTGTGGTTTTGTTTCATAAATAACTAATTTAAAATGTGCAGCTTTTCGCAAAAAAGTCCCCGCCTATCTACCTTTCAAAGCAATCTGATCTCGGCCTCGCTGAAAACAGACCATCCGGGATTGATAGGGACGCATAAACAGAGGTTGTCGCAGCAGCTACGTTGGTTCACGGATCATTGTTGTAGGCGAGCAGACTCCGACTCACTGCATGGGTATCCGGATGACTTTCGTTCCCTCAATCGCATTCATCCTCTCGTTTAACCAGCTTGCTGAGTGATCATCGAGAACAACTGCTCGCCGCAAATTAGAAACAATCAGGGGCGCAATTTCTCTTCGCAATCACCGGTGCCGTCACCGATAAAAGCCGCCGCATTCAGTGAGTTGTGTGACTGAGTGCAGATCGGCGTCGATCGACGGTTTCGCCAGTCGATGTAAAACAACGTCGCATCTCCGTACCTGAGTAGTGCAGATTTAACGCGACGGTAGCGCAGCCGAACGTTCTTTGCCGCCGCCCAACCAAAGAGCTTCTGCACCCACAGATACTTCCAGTTTAGAGTTGGTGGTTCCAATCTTCCGCCGAGATCGTTAGCCATTTTTTCAACTCGCGACATTAGATCCGCCCTTTCGGGATAGAAGTTGTCAAACCAGGTTTGGAGCCTCTGCACACAGGCTGCCCGCGTTCTCTCGCTGTTCTCAAGCTCAAGCAAGTGTTGCATTTGTAACTGCAAACCGAGCAATTGAGCTTCGATTTTCGCTTTAGATTGGCCAACATAGCTGAGTCTGCTGGCAGCCGTTATTCGGTAAAATACTTTTGCTCCCGGCACAAACTTGATTGTATCACTGATCTTGATCACCCGAGCCATGTACTCTCCATCGTCGTTTGACAGCAAACGCGTGTCCCAGAGGCCCGCTAGTTCGGTTAGCTCCCGACTAATTAGCCAGGTAGCGGTTTGCATGTGCGCGTTGTACTCGAACTTCCGGACACACCATTCAATGGGAGACAAATCACACCAAAGAGACGTTGGCTGAAATCTCGCTGTGCGTGTTCGATAGCAGAAGTACCCCCAAGGACCGGATAAGAGTGTTCCTTTGCTAAAACCGTTCTTCACTGCGACCGCCATTTGGAATTCAACCTTTCTCACATCCAGGAGGTCGTCGGCGTCGAGCCATTGAATGTAATCGCCTTGGGCCAGGGCCAGGGCATGATTGCGTGCGGCCGCGGCACCCCGCTTTTCCTGGCCAACGACTTTGACCATCGGTGAAGAAAACTCCCGCGCAATCATCAGCGTCGCATCAGTCGACCCATCATCCACCAGGATTATCTCTTTCCTTGGCCAAGTTTGCTCAAGAGCTGATTTAATCGTGTCCGCAATCCAACGCTCCGCATTATAGGCTGGAATCAAAATCGAGACCAAATCATTCATGGAAAAACGTATTAATCTGCCACCGCAGCGTTGGCGTCGTTCGATGTGCCCGCACCATTACTCTGATTCTCGATTTTTTTTCGCGTTTCAGCCTGGGTGCGAGCGTGAATGGTCGTAGGTAACATATCGATCCCCATCAGGCTTGCATAGACGTTCGCCGTGATGTTCGCTACTGTATTCCAGGAATAGCGGCGATTGGCATATTCTCTTATTGCATCTCGCCGGGTTTCCAGCTGCTGAAACAATGCGCTTCCAAAATAGCGTTGGATCGTCCGCGCAAGCGACACGGGATCGCAGGGTGTGAATACAAAGCCGGTCACGCCTTCGATGATCTCTTCTCTTAAAGACCCAACATCCGCCACGATCGCCGGCAGCCCAAAACTATAACTGAGGAAGAGCACGCCACTTTGAAAAATGCGTGTGTATGGCAGGACTAGTACGTCGGCTGCCTTGAAATACACCTCTATTTCCTCATCTGGGATATACTCGACCCGCTTAAAAATCCGGTCCCGCCGGACCACATCCCTAATCGCTTGCTCAATCCGATCCCAATGGTTTTTATCGCCCTTCGGCTTACCAACTACAATCAGGCAGTAGGCTGCATCTATCGCCAAAAGTTCGGCCGTCGCAGTTATAAGGTAGTGCAGGCCCTTGTAAGGTGCAATGTTTCCAAAAAACAGCATGACTTTGTCGTTACGTTGCAGTCCTAGGTGGCGCCTTGCATCTGCCGTCGAAAGAGACGTGTTTGGAACAGTATTGTTGATCCCGAAGGGGATGACACTCACCTTTTCCGATGGCACACTAAATTCGGTGATCATCTCCGCCTTCATCTTTTCGCTGTGAACGAACATATGGTCGCTCATCCGGTATTCTGTCTTCAGTGACAAGCGATTCAACCACGTGTCGTTCCCATCACGCTTCCCGGCATTCACGTTGTGCACGGTGCGAACCAGTTTTTTCCCCAACACCTTATAGTACAGCGGTAGCAAGGTTCGATCGAAGAGCTCGAATTTGTTGTTCCATAAGATATGAAACAACTGCGGTCGTGCGATGGCGGCATAGTAGATTAACCGGGAATAATATTTCACGATTCTAATCGCCTTGGCCGTTGCACTCGCATCCGACCGCTGATCTCCGCGCAGATTGAGAAAGGTAATTCCTTCCTTATTTGACAATTGTGGTACATCCAGATCATCGCTTCCGATGAAGTCAAGATCAATACCCCATGAGGTAAGAGCGGCAGCAAGTCCAAGCGCATAGGGCTTGTCTCCGCCGCCGGTAAGTAATGCAATCTTATTGCCGCGGCCAAATTTGCGAATCCCTTCGCATCGCTCCATCGTTTGTAAACCGGCAGGTTCGTCCTCGGAGGACTGGTCATTCACGTCGGGTTGCTTCTGTTCTGCGATAACTTCACGGTACGGGTTCGGCGACTACTTTTGAGAGCTGGATTTGGTGCAACACGGCACGCTCCACTTCCTCAATCGTTATTGCGGTTGTCGCGCGAATATTGTAATCGCGTTTGTAAAAAAACTCCTCGAGCCGTCCTGATACGATTTTCTGCTGAATACCGTAGTCATAGATCTCCCATGGGCTGGTGCAGGTAAAGAGCGACACACATCGTCTTCCCGTCCCGAGGGCGAGGTGCATGGGAAGACTATCACCGCTAACCAGACAACTGTGATTACGTACGTCTGCAAGGTGTTGGAGAAGTGAGGACCTCTTTGGCAAGATATTAACAACCAATCCCCCGTCCTCCAGTTGCTGTTTTAATTTATCATAATAGGCCCATTTTTTCATAGGCCACACTGGACCCGCGTCGACGGCGATGGCAACGTCGCCAGCCAATCCAGTGTCGATCGCAGGCGGTAGTAAATACGGATCACCTGAAAAGTGGCGACCGAGTCCCGTGAAAATCATCTCCTGATAGGTCCGCCGGTTAAGCAATTTGCGTCGGTCAGCCTCTTGTCGGCCGTAAGCGCTGATTAGGCTCAGATCGAACCAAGAACTGGCGCTATCCGTATACCTGATTCTACCGTCCGAGTCAAGATATGCACCAAAAAGTTCGTCATAGTTAACGGTTTTACTGAACCGCGCCACGTCCACAGTGTCTTCCAAATTTATAATCAGATCGTAGCGAACGTCTAATGCCCGATCACGTTCTTCCCACGAGATACATCGAATCGTGCTCGTAATAGTGTTGAGCAATTCAATATTTACCGCCGCCGTAATCCAGGTAACCTGACCCTGCAAACATCTCAGCAGCGGTGTCGTTCGCACAACGTCCCCGCTGGCTCCCAGCTTAATGACTAGTAGTGTGGCTGTCAACGTGCTCCGATTGTTGTAGCGTAGCTAGCGAGTTAAGTAAATTGTAGCTCCTAGCGTGCCGCGCCACCTAAAATCTGTAGTCGTAGGTTTTCAGGTCGTGGCTATACGCCAGTTTCACAGCGAGCGCCCCGAACTTGGAATAATATCCCCGATAGTCGCGATCGCTTCTTTCGTGGGTAAGATTTGTTCTTGGAATCGTTGCTTTCCATGGAATCATGGCCGTTCTGAAGGCTTGCTTTAAATCGTCCTCAATCGTCTCATATCGCAAAACGATATCAGTGCCGCGCACATGTTCTGCAAACATGGAGGGATGCTGTCCCAATAATCTTCTGACAAGCTTTCGATGACATACCTTCCAGATCCATTCATTAAAAGTGTGCGTTTGGCAGTATCTCATATCGTCAGCATAGTGCGGCACGCGGTAAACCCACGATGAACGGTCGCGAAGCAACGGTCGGTATTTCTCGCGCTTTTTTAAGTAGAGTGACACCAGACTGTCGTATGGGTTGCGGACAGCAACCAGCTTTAGCAACGACCTCAATTCATCTTCGGGTAAGATTTTGTGTTGAGCAAGCTCGGCGAGGGTGCTGTGCTTTCTCTGAACGGAGATAAATCCCCGTGAATCTATTATATCTTCGGAAGGGACAAATTGTCCACCATATTCCTGGCAGAGCAGCTCGCCTATGGCCGTACAAGCCGTCCGTGGAGTCATGATAAATAATAGATTGTGTTCTCGGCAAATGATCGCCATTTCAGGTAGCAGCGCTGTCGCGATGATGATGTAGCGTCTCTGTTTGAGCTGCGAGATCGCAATTACCCAGTTAAAGACAGCGGCGCAGTCCTAGACAACCCTTTAAAGAAAAGGCGTTCGACCGCCTCCAACGTAAGTACGAGATCAATTTCACCAACGTAGTTCTTGCGCCCGGAAATGTGCTCCTCGGCCATCTGATCGAGAAACGCCCGATTCCAAAAGGCACTCATTTGCGCGTTTTCGAGCGCTCCTCTCAAATATGCCGCGAATTGCTGCCGAAACCAGCGGCGGTAATGCAGGAATTTGTGACGACCAAAAATTGCTGATCCCGAACTGAATTGCGCAACTGCAGCGTCGAAACCTGAAAACCAGTGCGGCAAACCCTCGCCGTAGAAATAGTCAAGCTTAAACGTTGCCTTGCGAGCAAGCCGTCTGCATGTCGCGGCCCATCCAAATAAATTTCCCAGTTCTCCCATGTCAGTTGGAATCTTGCTCAATGTTGGATTGTTATTCTTGATCAACGCATAGGCTGGCGAGGGCGATTTTCGAAGCGTCGCCGGAATTCGGTAGGCAAGAGCGACAAGCTCGTTGTCAAGAAAAGGGGTTCGGAAGACCAATTGAGAACGGCTCGCTGCCGGCGGTCCAAAACGTTTCTGTGGTATCTCCCGGAAAGCGGCGAAAGTCGTTGGGTGGCAGGTGGCGGGTCTCCAATCTCGTACAAAGCAATCCAGGCTTTCAGCCAGATGCGGGTTCAGAAGAGAGCGTTCAGGACGAATTGGCTTAAACATCGATACTTCCCTAAAAATTTCGCCACCAAAAACACCGGTCAGTCGCACTGGAGCCAATTCCCGAGCGTGTCTGTTGAGATAAATCTCATGCGCCCCCAGAGGTCCTAACGATCCATCTGTCACATACACGGTGCGATCTGCATAAAACGCGAAGGATGTGAAAAATGCTTCATCCAGTCGCAAAATCTTGTGATCGAGGCCACATACCTTGGCAACGCGCCCTGCGATCTCAGCATCCAGAGTTTTTTTGTCGAGCCCACAAAAAGTGTAGCAAATCGGCAAGTCAGGTGTGTGCGGCCGGCATGCCAGGATCATTCGGCCGTCTAGCCCGCCGGTGAGAGACATGCCGATTTTCGGCGACTGGAAAAAACGCGGCAAAATCGTTTTGAATGTCTCTTCAAACATGCTGATAAATGATTCTGCTTGAAGAGGAGCCTGCGACTCCCAGATTTCAGGCGAGAAATACCTCGTTTTGCAGGACTTTCTTCCTTCAAAGCACCACAGCAAACCACCAGGCAGGAGTTCGACGCCCCGAAATAATGTCCGGCCTTCTAACGGGCATCCATAAGCCAGGAATTGAACGATTGCGTCTTCATCAAATGCTCGTAACTCCGGAAGAATACAGAGCAGCGCCTTTGCCTCACTGGCGAAATAGGTTGCATCAGCGGTCTGATGCAAATAGATCCGTTCCACACCGTAGCGATCATTGAACAGAAAACTTTTCCGTTGCCGCTTGTCGATCAGCAGGCCGCTAAAGAGACCGTTCAACTTTTCGAAAAATTGATCTCCTTTCTCTTCGTACAGATGGACCAGCCAATCGCCACCGCATTCGTTAAACATGTGTCCGCTTTGTTTAAGATCAGCTAGCGTCTGTACATCAACAAAACATTCGCCGGCGAAAATTAGTGCGATATCCTGTTTCTCGTTCAAAAATACCTGCCCCGCCGCAAAACTATGTTCATGGGCTACCCAGCCGACGTAGACTCCCATGGCTGGAGCGCAGTAGCTTCCTGAGCTATAGAAGGCCTCATGTTGCATCGAAGAGATCATGGACTTGATCAGACGCTGACATTCTTCGGTGGGCCCTTGACTAATGATTCCGACTATTCCCGGCATAGGGTAGCTTTACCAATCAAATTTCAAATAGCTCAGGTTGCTGATCATTGACGCCGTTCCATCGCACTTCGGCACACCGCGAACCAAGGCTGCGAGGCCTTCCGACTTCGCAAATCATTGCCGACGCTTTGCCATTTGGAGAGACTCAGTGGCAGGCAGGCTCCCACAAGCCGATATTTGCGATTTCTGAAATTTGCGCCAGCGCAGCCAAAGTCTAGCATCAAGGACGACGTGGTACGCCTCATAGGCGAACCTTTCCGGAACCGACAGCACCATACGGTTTAGTTCAGTCCAAATGCGCCAACTCAGCCGAGTTTTGCCACGGATCGCTTGCATCTCGTCCACCCAGCTTGAAACTTGTCCTGCCAGGGTTTGGTTAAGACGCTGAGTCGGTTCGAACAAACGGTCGGCAATGTACCACTGAACTACCTCGGGAATTCCGCGCTTGTTGCCAATGAGAGTGTTGGTTGCATGCACCTTCTCGGTTATGAATTTCTGCGGAAGAGTCCAGGGAGTCGTCGCACCGATATGCCGTAGAACGCCATTGATGTAGCCCTGCGGGTCGGTCTGAAGTTGATCGAAAAATCCGATATGCAAGGCCTCCGGACCAAATGCGTTTGACCAAATTCCGATAGTACGGCAGTAATCTGAGGATAGTTTGCTGCGAGCACGCTCGACCTGCCGCAGAAACTCGGCGGAATTAAGCTTCTGAGGGTCTCTACGGTTGAGGTGGCCTAACTCAAACAACGCCTGAGACCAAACACGTTCAATCGGGTGGCGCAACGTTAGAATAATACGGAGCTCCGGCAGCAAGGCGGCAATTCGATCAACTTGCCATGGTTTCAGTCGGGCGTACAGCGGCGAAATTTCTCCGCGCAACTGCCTCCGATCAGTCCCATTCTTCGGTCGAAATTGGCCTGTGTACCAATCAAAATCACAACGCAACATCCGGCGCATAAAAAAGAAGTCCAGCTCCTTCCGATCACTTAATCGTATATCGGGATGTGACCTCAACACCTGGTAAAGCCAGGTGGACCCACAGCGCATTGATCCGATACCCAGAAACGTTGGCAGGTATGCGTGCATTAAACCGCGGCTATTAGACAAGATCTTGGTTCACTTCGAAACTCGCGAAAGTGTTATTGCATTGAAGAACCACGTAAGCTGGGCTCTTCGTTTTTTCCCCAGACTTCATACCAAAATTTCCTCAATGTTTTGAGAGGACGTTTGAATCTGTCAGGAACAAAGGTATCCCATTCCCGATAGAGACCAAGCTTCAACGCTAATTTACCGGTCTGCGTCAATGGTATGAAATACCTTGGAAGATCGTATCTCTGGAAGCCGTTGTTTCGTTTGAAATCACCGAGGCCGTCGTTAAGCCAATACGCATAGGTGAGATACGGAATTTGTTTCTCCGCGCAACGCTCCACCGCTTTGGCTAGGAGAGCATTAGTCGGCGCCAGGCTGCGATGAGCAATCTTTGAAATAATCTGGCCTAGGACCAAATACTTCTGCGCATCGGCCAGCATAATGAAGCCAATGAGCTCGTCACCTAGGTATGCACCAATAATTTCTTCCCGAAACAAAAAACGACTAAACTGAAATTTAATGGTTTCGAACTTCTTTCCATAGTGTAAGAATCGGCGGCCTTGCCGGATGGAGGTTTCGTTAAAAATGGATGTCATTCCGTGCACGAGCTGGTCGTCAAAGCTGGCCAACCTGACGACGACGCCCCTTTTCTGCGCTTTTCTGACCTTATTTCGGGCGGCACCGTCTATTTGTTTCTCCCACCAAAAAGAATAGCTTTTTATTGGAAGCGCGGCGATTGGATCCCGCTCCATTCTGTAGGAGTACTTTGGTTCTATGTCCGGCAGCCGTTGCCAAAACGTGAGAATGTCTGCACCATGCTGCGCCTCTCGCAATGCCTCCGCGAGTAAATCAGGATTCTCCACGTCCTCGAACCATTCCTGCTCGGGTCGCGCAATTCGCGGAACCCTCCCTTCGATTACTATCTTATTGCCATTAATCTCCATACACGCGTCGCCCGATGGCGGTCTACAAATGAACGAATCCCGGCGAAACAACCGTTATTGGCGGAGAGGGGAAGGATTCGAACCTCCGATACGAACAGACCGTATAGCAGCCCTTGCGGGTCGCTGCCTTAGACCGCTCAGCCACCTCTCCAAATCCGGGCTGTGGTTGGTTTTCAAATGTCAGCATGAACTGCTCGCTTCCGATTCAAAGACGGCGGTGGCGAAACGATGATTACGCAGGCCATGAATTCGCCTGCGCCGGCGAATTCACCGGCAATTTAGATCTTTGACTTGAGCAATCGCCTCGCAGCCATTGTTCAAACATTACCAGGCTAAACAAAAGCTTATGATTGTCTTGTCTTCCCGATTGGTGAGCTCTCAAAAGCTTTTGGACGGGTTCAGGTTTAAGCAAATGAAACATGAGAGAACTTGTGTCCAAAAGTAGTTCCGAGAATTGACTCTTCAGGGTCGACTGAAACCATTGATCTACAACATTTACGGCAAAGCCGCGTTTCTTTCGCTTAAGGATACGTGGAGGTAAGTAATTCTGACAAACTTGTCGGTGTAGCCACTTACGAGTTCCATTGCGAATCTTGAAACTAGCATCAAGCCGCTGCACGTACTCCACCACGGTCCGATCAAGATAAGGTACGCGCACTTCGAGACTGTGCGCCATCGACAACTTGTCGGCATACATCAGCAGCTCGTCCGGGAGAGATGAGCGAAGCTCAAGAAGTTGAAAACCGCCGAGTTCGTCAATGGCACTCATTTGCGGCGCCAGCGGACGCCAGTACGCAACGAGGTTGTGCTCGGAGTTTCCGTTCGGCAGGTCGTTTTGGAAAAGGCCGTCGATAATGTCGGCTGGGGCGAGAGAAAAAACATCCTGGTAACGCTTCAGCCTGTCTTCCGTTCCCAACGAAGAAACACCGCGCTTCAGCGTCTCGTTTCGAGGCAACCGATTAGCGAGGTAACCGATAACGCTACGTAAGCCTGATGGCAAACCCCGCCACCAAACTCCATAAAAAACTCCCAAGTGGCGTTTATATCCGCCAAATAGCTCATCCGGCCCCTGGCCGTTGAGGGCGACTTTGACATCTTCTCGCGCGCGGCGGGAGACAAAGTACATGGGAACGATGGAAGACGCCGCAATAGGTTCTTCCAGGCATTCCACGATTTTCGGAAGGGAGCGCTCGAACTCCGCTTGATCGAGCTTGATGGTGACGTGGCGTGCGCCCAGCAAAGAAGCTGTCTCGGCCGCATCCGCCAGCTCGTCGTCTTCGAACTTGTCCCCGTAACCTATCGTATAGGCAGGCCAGGATTCGCCCGCTTCATTCATCAGCGCGAGAAGGAGACCCGAATCAAGTCCGCCGCTCAATAGGATGCCCACCGGGACGTCACTCAGAAGGTGCCGACGCACCGCTGCACGATACAATGCCAGCAGTTCTTCGCGCGCTTCCTCATCCTCTTTGGGACTCGAAAATGGAATTGGCTTGTAATTGTACCAGCGTTCTTCACGGCATCTTCCGTTCTCAACTACCAGCATCGTGCCAGACGCCAGTTTTCGAATCCCTTGAAAAATTGTGAGTGGCGAAGGTGTATAACGAAATCGCAAAAACATGCTAAGCGCCAAAGGATCGACATCTATGCGGGAGCGCTCGGCGGCCAGAATCGCGCGAATTTCGGATCCGAAAGTCAATTGGTTTCCGGAAATCCGATAATAGACAAGTTTGATGCCCATTGCATCGCGCGCCACGACCAGCCGTTTCTTTTTAACGTCCCAAATGGCGAGTCCGAACATGCCGTTGAGATGATTGAAGACATTCGTACCCCACTCCAGATACCCGTGCACAATCACCTCGGTGTCGCAGTTGGTTCGAAAACAATATCCCAACTGCTCAAGCTCCAGTCGCAGTTCCTTGAAATTATAAATTTCGCCATTGAAAATCACCCAAACGGTCTCTTCCGCGTCGGCCATTGGCTGATGCCCTCCAGCCAGGTCGATGATGGAAAGGCGGCGAAACCCGAGGCCGATCGGGCCAGAAACGAAATAGCCTTCGTCATCCGGTCCGCGATGGGCAATGGAATCCGCCATTCGCCGGATTATCTCCGGATCGACTGCCGCGTTACTGGCGAAATTAAACTGACCGCAGATTCCGCACATCCTAAGTAATAAGCAGGTACAGGTTAATTACTGGAGGGGTGGCCATTATTACTGGCATCAACCTGGCAAACGTTGCCCGCGAGCTGTTCTGAAAGATAATATGCCAGACTTCGGAACATTTGTGATTGCCCCCACCGATGCATGGGAACGTTATCCCAGCCCAAATGCAGTCGGCGCGAACGGAAGGAACCGTCCGGCTTGACCCAATTGCTAGTGACCTCCTTAGTGACCCTCACGACTGTTTTTTCGAAACCCGGGAACCACTTACGCAGAACCAGCCCTAAATTGATGCATTCCGCGCAATCGTAAAGTTCCCTTTTGTAAACCGTCAGGCGGGGAGCCCTGGAAAATGGTTTCGGCAAACCCTCTTTATCAAAGAGATTTTTCAGGTAATACTCCGTTCCCTTGGCAAGCGCATTATAACACCGTTCGTCCCTGGTGACCGCATAAATCTTCCCAAGAGCTTTCATGACAAAGCAGGTGTGAAAATGATCCACAAAATCGCGAACCCCATCGACCGCATAGTACCAGGAACCATCGGGATTTTGCGCTTCGAGAACGAAGTTCAGATTTCGCTCTGCGGTCCTGCGATAGTCATCATTCGAAAAAGACTGAGAGGCGCTAAATAACAAAAACGCTCGATAAGCGGCCGCGTTGATCACGCCTCCTCCGTCAAAGGGACTGTATGAGCAGCTACTCGCTATCGGCGATGTTTCAAAGTCTTTAATCTCGAATCGCGCATGACGGGCAATGGATGCCAGCACCTGCTTCCATTCATCCCGTTGAGTTGCTGTGAATCCTTGAAGGAAAGCCTCATAAACATACGGTGTCGTTGTTATAAAAGGCGTATCTTTTTTAATCAGACCGCCGCGTGTGACCCAGTCAAAAGGATAACCCCAGCAATACTCCTCGAAACCGGGAGCACGCGATTTTTTTAGTTCATCGAGAAAATGAGATGCCTTTTCGAGGCAGCTGGACTTCCCGCTCGCCTGGTAGAGGAATAAAAAACCCATTGCATAATGCGCATCGGCGATCGGAAAACGAATTCGATAATGAAAGAAACGGCGGGTCCACGGCAGGAACGCTTCGCACAGGATAATAGGAGCAACCGCGGCAGTACCAATCGCTCCATGACGGTAATAAAGGGCTTTGGCTTTGCCGCCAACCGGTCCGGCAAAAAAACTCTGATGGTCCCACGACGTTTCGCCATAGGAGTCCAGCCAGCGAGTAAAGCGTGTTATTACAGTAGCGACCTTGTTGGACAACTCGCTATCCTCTTTGGGCGCCGGATGGACATTGGAAGCGCCAATTGGCGCGCGGCCCGACCGATCAAACCGCTCCTCGACTGAAATAACCTTTCCTGCTTGTGCGTTTTCCATGCTAACTATGCCCACTCGATGCTAATGAAGTTAGTTTGTGAACGTAATTGTCGCGTAGCTCACAAAGATAGCGACGCAACATCGTCCGCGCCCTGTCGTTGAGGTTTTCAACCCTCTCCTTTATTTCACCCAGCTCATGAAGGTGAAGGCGAATCGTCACGTTTTCCCCGGTTTTGACCTCGACTTCGAATTCAATTCGATCATCGGAACTGTTCCAGGCGACGTGGCGTCCCCCGGCAAAGACCTCGTTAATCATTGATGGGTTAGATTGACGCAGCCGGATTAGGAACTGTTTTGTCCGATCGGACAGATTTTCGACGCGTAGTTCTTTCCCGTACATCTCTACCTGTGTCACATGCGGGGACAAGGCTCTTTGGCGGCAACTTCGCTTTACTACCTCACCAAGGCTGCGCCAGATCAGCGGACAGGCCAGGGCATTCAACCGTTCCATGAACTCGATCAGCCGGACACAATGATCGCGGCAGAAGCCATGATGAATGACGACAATCACCGGTTTCCCAAGCAAGCTGTCGAAGGCAAAGTTTTCGACACCGCTCCAGGGATATCGTCGCGTGAACAAGGCAAAATTGTCGTAGGCCATGATGGCCGTGTCCCACACATCAGCAACCGTAATCGGGCGGGGATTTCTATCGTAGCTGACGGTATCGTTGTTCACGGCAGCGATGAGATCTGTTCGTTTCAATATTCTCATGGCCGCTTCGGAAAAAACGCCTTGCGGGAAGACCATTACCCGGTCATGAGCAAGACCGGTGGCAGCTTCATGCTGGTCCATTCGCTCAAGGGCTTGTCTTGTTTTTGCGTAAAGATGTTCGGAATCGTCGCTCCCAAACTCTGCCCGCGTGTGCGCGCAGCCGTGCACCGAGATTGAGTAATATTCCGGGTTCTCGCGGAAAAGCCGGGTGACGCCCGAGTCGCTTCGGCGCCAGTTCCACGGAATGAATGCGATGTTGGTGGAAAACTTGTAGCGCTGCATGAGTGAGAGCAGCTCGCGGTAGTCGACAAATCCGTAGGTCGGCCTCAGGAGTGGATCATCGATCACCAGGCAGCCGCTTCGTTCCGGCGCGCTCCAACATGTAGCCGAGAAGGCCCATTTAAGGTAAAGAACCGGAGGTATCGCTTCCAGAACATAGTGTCGGACGTCAAAGACACCATCGGGCAAGTCATCCTCTATATTTATGATCCTCGCGCCCGAAGACAGGAACACCGGCACGCCTTCAAATTCACGTTTTACAAAGACCGGGCCGCGATCTGACGAAACGATTTCGATGTTCTGATCCTGGGAGACAAAGATTAGATCTACCTGCGAATCGTCCGGCGCGATTCGGATGCCGGCCATTATTCCACAAAAATCAGGCAGCTTATCCGATATGGCGAAACCGCCGCTGTATGGACCTGGAGACGTCTTTACAATTTTGTCCAGGGCCGCGATGTCATCGCCCGCATAAACAAAGGCGGAGTGAATCTGTTCGCGCCATCGCTGGGCTCGGTCGGAATTACGACCAAGGTCTGCCATTAAGGCGGCGAACTGATCTGATGAACAGAGGACCCTTAACCCAGACCCGTTAATGTTCTGATCGCTGAGCAAAGCGGGAAGCGTCGAAGCTCGCCAGGAAACCCCGAAGAATTCCAGCAATTTGCCCAAATTACCGCCTTGCGACGACAGACCGTCGCTACCTGCCAATAGAATTGCTTCTTCGCTCAAGATGGGAGATTTGGGGGAGACAGAAAATATACCGTCCAATGAGATTAAGCTTTAGGACGGCTTATGCGCAACAACCAAAGCACGCATGGCACGGGACCGTGCCACGACGTTCAGGACAGGTGACATCAAACGCGTAATACTACAAAGAAGTTTGCCGGAGGAATGGGGCACCCAGCAAAAATGCTCTTTTCGCTCCACCTTGAAGCCGGTCGCGATAAAAGGCTCAGCATATTCCTCCAAGGATGCAACATAGCATTCTTCTTCCCTTACCCGGCGAAGCCGATTCCTTAAATCGCTCCGAAAGAGCGGGAAGCGATTGTTCATATCGATAACCACGCAGACGCCACCAGGCACGAGCAGATCGAAGATGTCTCTCACGCAGTCAAGCTCATTACCGGCATCATGACAATACCGGATAGTATTAACGCCAAAGATGAAATCAAACGAGCCCTGCAGGTGCGCTCTCTCTTTTTTTAGAGCGGCCGAAAGATCGGCCAGCAGGTTCTCATTCTTTGCCTGGTGAAATTCCAGTCGTTGAAGTTGCTCCCGGCCCAGGAAGTTTTTGGCGTCTCGTTGTGCCGCCTCAATCAGCACCGGCGAAAAATCAGTCCCAATTGCCTGTTCGACCCGAATTCCCTGGCGATTTAAAACGGACACGAGGTGAAGCAGGTTCATCCCGCCGCCACAACCGAACTCGAGAATCCGGAGACCGCGTTCTTTCGCCTGATTCGATAACAAATCCAGAGCGCCGAGATAGACTTCCTTGTAATCGTGATCGAGCAGATAGCTGATTCCATAGCCCGCCGTCGCACGTGTATATTTTGATATCGCTTCGGGAGAGGTATACTCCTTGAAAAATTCGGCACGGAGCCGATTTGCAGCGTCGGAGCTCGGTTTGGGATCAGTGCTTGTCATGAGCGAATGGGGCATAGAATTCACTATCAGAAACTGCTGCGATTTTGCGCCGTGGCGATACGAAAGCTGTCGATTTTTTTAAATCGCAAAACAGTACCTAGAATCGCGCGGAGCTTTTTCATCTGCTCGCGCCGGTGAAACCGCATTAGTTCGCGTGACACCGGCCGTCTTATCCGCCTTAATCCGGCCCAACAATAGCCCGCCAGCAATACGACACCGCCGATTATGATGGGCGGTTTCACCATTCGATATGTGACTCGAAATAGCTGCCAGACCGGCGATCCACCAAGGTAGTAGTCTTTTTCTCCATAAGAGAACAACGAACCTACTCCGCTTCTCTCGGCAGTTCCCAAAGGCCGGTAATGATGAAAGCGTTTGTCGGGAAAGGAACGTGTTTTCCAGCCCTTCATCCTGGCGGTCGTCACCGCGATCCAGTCAATACCTCCAGCATGATTAGGAATATAGCCGCCGATTTCCTCAAAACACTTGCGGCGGAAGAGTTGACACCCGCCGGCGACGTGGTTCTCGCCTTCGAAACTGTCCCTGGCCGAGTCATAGCCGTTTTCAAGAAATGGAGTTCCTGCTACACCAAGTCTTGGATCCTCCTCGAATTTCCGCAGGAGAAATTCAAGATAGTCCGGCTCGAATGACAAGTCAGCGTCAAGATTGCCGATGATGTCAAACGCCAACGATCGAACCCTTTCCAATCCAGCATTGAAGGCCTGGACTTTCGCACCGAAGCTCCGGTCCAGCCGTCGTGGGCGCTGAACAAGTTCAATCCACGGGCAATCACCTGCACAGCTCCTCACGATCTCCGCCGTCTTATCGGTCGAGCCGTCATCGACAATAATCCAGCGCTCCGGCGTCAAGGTTTGCGCGAGCATCGAAACAGCGGTTTTCTCAATGAAGAGCTCTTCGTTGCGCGCTGGAGTGATCAAGACATAGTTCATGTTAGTGCACTGTCGGAACGTAACTCTTGTGGTTCGACGGTCTTCGGTTGATTCGTCCACACGAAATCCTGGGTCCCGGTATGGGTGACAGGCTTCTTACCGGAGTAAACCTGCGTAAAGATCTCATCCATTATTCGAGCCGTTAGGATGATTTCACGATAAGGAATTGGGAGTGGGCCTTCCCCTGCAACGCTCTTATAAAAGCGTTCGATTAATTCCTTCATTCCGAAGTCCTGATAAAGCCGCCGGCGAACGAAATTAGTGAGGCTCAACGCTGCGTTTCTCGCGTGTTCGCGGGCATACTTGAGCGAAGGAATGAAATAAGTGAGATAACTCTTGTAGGAACGGCTGCTTGCTCGGACGAAACCCCCGGTGATGATATCCGCCACCAACGAGCCGCCTCGGCCATAAATACGCAGCTGATTGACGCCTTTAACTGAGGTGGAAAAGCAGAAGAATGCGGTTGTGCCGGACGCATCGCGAATTACTACTCGTAATTCGTCCAGAACTTCATCGGCTCCCCCTAATCGCTTCAGCTCATCACTCTGATGAGCTGTCGCGACGAGCAGGGCGATCTCGTCATCCAGAAATTCGGCTAGTTTAGCGATTCCATGGCTGATGATATTATGAAATAGTTGACCTGGAAGTTGCCGCACCCAATGCTCACGATTTCCGAGGACTGGCCCGACATAGCTTAAATCGCCCAGGTCGTACGACCAATAGCTCTCCAAATGAATCGGTATCCCTCCAAGAAACCCTTGCTTCACCAGTCGGCGCATTTCCTGCATTTCAAGCGTGAACTGATAATTATGGCCGACTGTTGCCTTTAAAGCGCGACTTTCGGCAAATCGGATCAGCGCCTCTGTTTCCGCGGCTGTAATTGCAAAAGGTTTCTCCAGATAGACGTGGCTTCCAAACTCAAGGCATTGTTTGGCAACTGAGAAATGGCTTTGAGGCGGTGTCGCGATGTGAACGATGTCGGGCTTACACGCACGGAGCATTTCATTCAAATCCGAAAAACATTCGGGAACTTTGAATCGCTCAGCCAGTTGGGCGGCCATTAAAACCTCCCGGTCAACCGTGGCGACAATCCGGCAGTCTGGAATTCGCTGTATCGCATGAACGTGTTGATCGGCTACTTTGCCGCAACCGACGATAGCTATACGAAGCATTACGACGAAGTATCAGGTCTAAACTGATTCAAGAAAGCCGCCATCGCGTCCTTCATATTCACTCTTGGCCTCCAGCCCAGGCGCTCCTTTAATTTGTTGTTAGAGTACCGGTTCCCCTTCCATTCGGCTGCCCAACGGCGGCGATTAAACACCGGCGGAAGCTGATTTTTTGACGAGGAAGAGTATTTTTCCCACAGCCAGCAAATACTATACGTCAATGGATACGGAATTGACACAGAAAAACTCGATGTCCTTTGCCGGTAGGCGCGCAGGAACTCTTTGCTCGTGAGTAAGTCGTCATCAACCACGTTGAATATTTCGCCGTTAATGCCGGGCGTAATTCCCGCCAGAACGATGGCCTCCGCACAGTTGTCGACGAAGGTTAATGGAAGAGGGTTGCGACCACCCAGATGAATAAAGAATCCGAAGGTGTCGATCCCTATTCGACCGCTAAGGTCTTGCTTTCCGGGCCCGAAAACGGCTCCTGGTCTCAATATCACGTAGGGCAGCCTGTATTGCTTTCCATACTGCCTGACCAGTTCTTCCTGTTTAAGTTTTCCGAAGCCATAAGCATCACAACGCTCCTGCGGTGAATCCTCCAACGGGCATGTCTCATTCAGTACTGTGCCTTTTTTTAAGCCGAGCGCAGAGTAGACTGCGAAAGAACTTATATTAACAAACCGTCCTGGTCTGCCGTGCTCCAAAAAGGCCTCCATCAAATTGCGTGTCGTAAGAGCCGAATTCATAAACGCTCCGGCAAATGATTTGTCGAAACCGGCGGCGAGATGGAATATAATGGTTGTTTTTGTTGCTGCCTTTTGGCAGTCATCGCGAGAGAGGAGATCTCCAGTAACGAGCTCGATATTCGCTTCGGCAGGGGCGCGGTTGATTAGCTCCTTCAGCCGGTCAATGTTGCTGGAAGGCCGAACAAAACAACCAAGGTTTCTAAAACCGTATCGGACAAGGGTTTCAACCACCTTGGAACCAATAAAGCCATTCGACCCGGTGACCAGAATACGGTCATGCGGTGAAAGAAAATCTTGGGGGAGCGTTGGAACGTCTGTCATCAGAGGTTTGAGTTAAACAGTATCCGCCTGGGACCTTTTAAGCTATTCCTTTGAACCCCCGCTCAGTAGAGGGTGTGGATAAATGTATGGTTTATATCCTGGCATTGGCGTACTGTTGTAGTAATCGACGCCTTCTACGAGAAGACTGCTGGGGTCCGACCTGTTACCAAAATCTAAATTGGCGCCATTTAGCTTATTGTTCCAAGAGTAACATGGCTCGATCACCTGGTGTGGCCAGCGCGGCCACCCTGTTTTGGAAATGTTGGTTGATCCTGCCGGGTCTCCTACAATCAGGTCCCCTTTGCCCCTGCCAGGTTGGTCAATGACAATCAGCACCTTGTGAATTGCAAACGTGTCGCCGGTATTAAACAGGCCTTTCGGTTTGAGGCTAGTTGTAGCACAGGCGAACGTTAAAGTGTTGCTAGTGTTCGACAAAATCCTGTTACAGCCATCGAAGTAGGGCGATGTGCGGTTTGTGTTTGTGACCGAATAGCCGACCCATTGGTTTGGTTTCCACGGATTTCCACTGACGACGATTCCCTTGTAATCATTTTGACCAATGTGAGTTCCGGTCGCATAGGTATAGGGCACGTGGCCCTCGACATGTGTCCCATCCGGCTCGGTAGCGTTGCAGTCCCACGGGCTGGTGCCGTCGGCACCGAAAAAACCTCTTGTCTCGTGTTCGGATAGCCGATAGATCGCCAGGGTCATTCCGCCGCCGTAGTCGCCCGTATAGGTATTGTCGTGCCAGATCAACGGTCCGCCTCTATCTTGCCCAGCTGATATCTTGTGCGTGGAGTTAAACGCGTTGTTGTAGATTTCTACTGCTCGAGTACCCCGATTATACTGAGGTCCCGCAGTACCATTATCACTACCATGGTAAAAAATGTTGCAATTGTTGAAGGTATTATGACGAACAACAAATCTGCCTCCGTGCTGGCCGTCGATATTCCCGCGCTCGGGCGCACGCCCGAGATTGTTAACTACATTATCTTCGACGAAAACGAACTTCTCGCTCCCAAAATACGGAGCCTCCGCCCATGACCCCCAGCCACTAGGTTGGTCACCCCAAGTCGTATGGTAAACACGTACGCTGGCTCCGCCCCCCTTCGGGCGTATGTCAAACCGACAATGATCAACGACACCATAATGCCATCCGTTAAAAAAGACATTAGCACCACAGTAAAGCTGGTCGAAAAAGCAATGATCCACCCTCACCGACGGGCATTTGCCATTGATATTAATTGAGCAGTTAGCTGACTCGGTCACCGAACCCTGTCTGAAGGTAAATCCTGTCAATCGAAAGGTTTGATCAGGCTTCAGTGAAATTCGAAATATCGCGCCACCGGAGTTAGGTCGAAGGCCCCCTGGTCCCGTGAAACCGCGACGTCCAATGAATGGCCCTGGACCGTGGAGCCCCGCAAACTGTATTGCAGTTGAAGGCTCTTTCTTGAGAGCTGCCTTTCCGAATTGCTTTCGTCGTAGAATATCGTCAATCACTATTGTCTTATCTGCACCAGCGCCCTGCAGCGTAATCCCGCGGCTAACATCAACCGTCGACGTCCAAGTCGCCGTCCCAGAAGGGACGAAAACGGTATCCCCTTCACGCGCGGACGCGATCGCGGAGCTAACATCTGTGAACGAAGGGCTTTTGGCGCTGATTGTTGCAGCGTGAGCCACGTCTTGAATGCCCAATAACGTCAAGCCTAAAGCGACAGCCGTGGAGGCGTAAATGGCCATAGACTGAAATGTACCTGCGTCATATTGAACAAAGTATCGCTGGCGGGACTTTCGCTTTCAGACCTGCTCGGGCCTTGCCGTCGCAAGGCAAAACTCACCCAACAAAGCGCGACAGTAAACGCTATGGCGTAACCGTGAGGTTTGTCGGCGGCAACGGACCGGTTAACGGGTGTGGATAAGTGTAGGGAGTGTAGCCGGGTTTAGCAATGCCGTTAAAGTAATCTATTCCTGCGGAAAGAATGTCCAAAGGGTTGCTCGAGTCGTTCTGAAAATTGATGGCCCGGTCATTGAGCGTATTGTTCCACGAATAAGCCGGTTCCCGACCCTGATTCAACCATTTCGGATAGGGAGGATTCGTAAGCTGGTTGTTTTGGAGCGGATCGCTTTTTCCGCTGCCGCCCTGATCAATCGCACGAATGCATTTGCCGATTCTATAACTATCACCAGCATTCCATCGACAATCGGGACCGAGCGGCGGGCTGTCATGAATGATCAACTCGGTTGCGGTATTATCGTAAATGGCGTTGAACCCATTAAAGTAGACCGACGAAGGATTCGTATTTTGAACGGAGAAGCCTTTCCACCGCCCCGGTATCCAATTCTTCGACGTATCCACTATTCCGAGGTAACCGTTCGCACCGGTATGTTTGCCGGAGTCGAAAACGTAGGGTGGATGCCCATCCACGTGGCTTTGGTCGAGCTCGGTTGCGTTGTAGTCCCATGGGCTAAACCCGCTTCCACCGCACCACGCAAACTGCGTCGGCGTATTCTTCGAACCGCTATTTCCGAGATCGAACTGGTTCCGCCTGTATAGCCTCAGCGCAGTAGCGCCCCCATAACCTACATATTGGTTATCGTGCAGGAGAATTGTGCCGCCGCGTTGCTGCCCAGCTCCGGGATGCGGGTTAGAAGTAGAGGGGCTAAAGTAATTCTGGTAGACCTCTGTCTGTTTTACTCCTCGCTCAGCAACTCCGCCGCTCTCTTCCGTACCATGCGGATTGAGATTGCACCCATGAAACCAGTTATGGCGTGCAACATATCGGCCACCCTGCTTGCTATCGATACTTCCTCGCTCAACTGCCGAGGTGAGATTGTTCATGACGCAGTCTTCGATGAATATGAACCTGTCACTACCCCAATAAGGATCATCTGCCCAAGAACCCCAGCCATGCTGCGAGCGATTCCATGAGTCATGAAACACCCGAACACTGGCGCCGCCGTTGCCGATGATGTCGAAGATGCAATGGTCTACGACGCCGTAAGCCCAACCGGTGACGAAGATATTGCAGGTATTACGGAGGCTTGCGAAATAGCAGTTGTCAGTTCGAATTCGGGAAGCATCGGCGTAAGTCGTCCCACTTCCATTCATGGTGATTGTCTGGCCACTACCCAGCGTCCCGTTTTGTCGAAAGGTGAAACCCGAGAGCCGAAAAATCTTTCCAGAAGGAATGTGAGCTGTGATCACGGTTACGTTAGTCGTGATTACCGTGGAAGCTGAATCTGGGGAAATGCTATATGTGGGGGGGCGGGCGCTGGTATTAGTCGTGATCCGCGTGGCACCCTGGAGCGTAATGCCCTTGTTGATTGTAAGCGCGGTCGTCCAAGTTGCGCTCCCTACTGGCACGATGACGGTGTCGCCATCCTGAGCCGTGGTTACAGCTGTAGCAACATCTGCGAAAGACGGGCTCCTTGCATGGATTGTTGTCGCCGCATCAACGTGCGCTGAAAATAGATACAGGCACGTTAGAAAGACGCTGAGAACTGTCGTAAAATGGTTGTGTCTGGAATCCATGTTCAGGCTCGGGAACGGATAAACACCATATCGGGGAAGATTGGAATTGTGTGCGCTCTACGCTGGTCACTAAGCAGAGCCCATGCCACTCGCTCGGCCTGCCGGGGTAAATCCAGCGTTCTGCTACGCGGAATCCTCGCTGTTTAAACATAGGCTAATTTTTCCTCTTCCTCCGCTTCCGTGGTCTCGCCGACCCCTGCTTCACCCTGCCAAGGTTTCATATAATCAAAAGCGATTATGTAAAACATTACCCAGAGCGGATGCGGCCCACGGAACGAGACCTCGGTGAGGTTGTACAGTACTATGATCAGAAACAGGCCCAGCCGGAAGCGGCCCCACTCAAAGTCATCCAGGAGCTGCACCCGTATTCTGCGGAAGGTCGCGATGAGCAGCCCTGCTAACATAAACAGGCCAACAAACCCGAGATTCAAATAGGTCTCGAGATAACCATTGTGCGCCTCGTTAGGCTGCCATGACCGGCCCTCATGCATCTGAGTCAACCGATCACCGAGCCAAAAACTCTCGAACCCTACTCCGACGACCGGATTGATCTTCATCTTGAGAAGATCGGCCCAGACTTCAGTTCTCGTGGTTAGCGTAGCATCCCTGTGCAGAAGTTCCAGCAGGTAAGCGGAAATCCCAAAGGCGAACTGTGCTATGGCCAGTGAAATGATGACAGCAACCAGGTAAATACCTATGTATCGCTTGTTAACTGAGCGCATGCCAAGACCAACTACAACCATCCCGCCAACCGCCAAACAAACCATCGAAGTGGCACTATGGGCCAGCTTGAACAAGTAAAGAATCATCAGCAACAAGCCCGCAGTTAGAATAAGCTCGTTGCGTCGAGCGCGGCCCCGCTCAGACTTCCAGACTTGAAGTAGGCGCCAGCAGAAGAAAAAACCGAGGAGCATACATGCACAGCCGAGCATGTTTTTGCCACCGGCTGCGCCAGAGTTAAGGGGTATGCCAGTGAACTCGTCGTATTTACGGCCTATCTCAGGAAAGTATTTAATAAAACAAATTGAAAGTGGAAGGAAAACGTAGGCGATTCTTTTCATCAGCCTAAGCAGGCCTTCCTTAAAATCCGGCTCGGTCAAGACAATCAACGCCATAATTGGATTGCCGAGAATCTTGATCCACCGCTTGAAAGCGACGAAAGGAAAATCCGACCAGACGATCGCAAGAAAGCAGCAAAGCAGAAAGGCCATGAGCCAGCCATTTCTTTCGAAAAGCTTCCCGTTAATAACCTGCCGCTTGCTCAGGACGTAGGTTCCGGCAGCAATCAACGCAAAGTAACAAAGTGCGTCCACAGGGCTACCCTCTTCCACTGACACGGCCCCACTGAGGGGCAGACCTATAATTGCAAGCCACTCAGAAACGTGCCTGGAAAGGGAGATTAACATCCACAGAAGCGGCAACCAAAGTGCGCCGCTTACATCGGGTCTCTGCTGGATGTCGCGTCGGAACAGAAAAATGATGAAGCCGAAAGTTAAAAAAAGCGCGACAGACGGGGGCAAGCTAATGCCGAACAGGCTCCCAAGAATTGGCTGTAAACCTAGCATGATCTACAAAGCTTTAAAGGACTCGGAATTTGAACACTTCAATTGCTTCTATTGTACGAAGTTGGCGACTAAACGAACGCGCAACTGGGGTCGATGTCCTGCAATACGGCTTTAAACTCTTCGCTCATCATATAATCCAACTCCTCGCGAACTATCGGATGCGTCATCAGTTCAACCATTCGTGACTTGGCCAAGGCAGCCACCCGAGGCAGTTTTTTCTGCTGGATCGTCTGCATCAGGTCAAAAAAATAATCTGCAAGCCGATATCGGCGGGCCAACCACCGGTCAACTGCGCCACGGTAGGTTCGGTTGAGCACACTTTTTTCGCCTGGCCAAAATGAAAAATTTCGCCGCACCAGCATTCCGGCCGGAATCAAGTTACCGAAGAGCACGTTCGCACAGAGATGCACGTGATGATGGCCGTCGATATGGGTTGGCAACGCGTTATAGAGCCGCGCGAATTCATCCAGTTGTGCCTGACAGGAATAGGCGAACTGCTTACGTAAAAACGGATTGTATAACAGTTGTGCGTATTTATTAGCCGTCAGGAACGTAACGACGCTTTCATGATAGTTGCGAAGCGCAGTGGAAGCGGTGTCGGCGGTAAATTGCTGCGAGAAGTTAAGGTGCAATCCGACATCGACATTGTTTTCGCGGGCGAGGCTTGCTGCACGTTCGGAGTCCTCCATAAAAACCATTGCGCTTACGGAAGTGACTCGCCCGTTTAGGTGGCATCGTAAGGCAGCGTCGGTTTCAGCGCGGGAACGCCCCCAGTCATCAGCATTTACGATAAGCATTCGATCCGAAGTCGCTCCTTATCAGTGAGCAGCCGTCGCACTAGCCGATCCATCGCCCGCCATCCCTCCTGGCTGGAATTCGTCTCCTTGAGCACGTTCGATTGGACGATGGCTTGCAAAAGGCCCGACGGAAATCGTTGTAAAAGAATATCAATATTAGGCAGGACGCAGTGACCGCCGATCGCCCCTGGAAAATACTTCACCGGCGGGAAGAATTTAATTTCCTCATAAAAGGAAACTACTTCAGCGTAGTCAGCTCCAAGCTTTTTACAATAGCGCTCGACTTCTTGAGCCCATGCAATCAATACCGCGAAATAAGTAGTCTCGGTTAGTTTAGCGATTTCCGTCGTTTCCGGAGAGCCTAGGACTTTACTCTTGATCCCTACGCTTTCGAAATGTTGCGCCGCGCGCGCTCCCGATTCCGGATCGAGCGCTCCAATGAATTTCGTATAATGTAGCATTTCCTCTCGCATACGAGCGTGCTTACCGCGGACTGGGCTGTTTACCACGGCCATGCCAGATTCTTCCGCAATGCGGCGACTCGTTCCCGGTGCCACCGTGCTGTTGACGATAGTAAGAGCTGGTTGATATCGCCCAATATATTCTACCACTTCACTCACGAACGTTTGGTCGCGAAAGGGAAAACAGATGTGCATGATGTCGCAACGCTTAAGAGGCGCGGTCAAATCAATATCTACGCCAAAGACATCATGGTGCTTCTTAACGATTTCAAACAACGGTTTGCCTACTTCGCCAAGGCCAACGATGTACGGTTTGGCTCACTTGGGCCAGTTTCTAATCACTTCAGAATCAGTTTAAACTTTAGCAAGCGTTGCCGTCTTGGATGTAACAGCAGATCCACCCCCGAGAGCGCGTCTGGTTTGGTTGGCCACATATTCGATCATTTCGTCAGTCATTTCCGGAAAGATCGGAAGGGAAAGGATTCGATATTGATTACGGTAGGCGACGGGAAAATCCGCTGGGTTGTGGCCGAGATAGGCATAAGCCGGATAAAAGGGTAAAGCCTTCGGATAGTTCAGAGAGGTTGTGATTTCACAATCTGCCAAAGCCTTTTTCAACGAATCTCGCCTATCCGTAGCAACGACATAAAGATGGTAAACATGATTTCTGACGCCCTCCACTTTAGGCGGAGTGAGGTTATCGATACCGCTCAGCAGGTCGTTGTATCGCGCAGCCACTCGGCGACGTGCTGTCGTCCACGCCGGGAGATGGGGTAGCTTTACATTTAATATCGCCGCCTGCAGGCCGTCCATTCGACTGTTGATGCCTTCCATGACATGTTCGCCTTTTCCGCCGTGTCTGGCGAAGGTAGCTGTCCAATCAGCCAGGGCATCGTCATTTGTTACGACGCAACCGGCGTCGCCATAAGCTCCCAAATTCTTTCCCGGATAAAATGAGAAGGTAGCCGCATTGCCAAAAGTTCCCACCAGCCGCCCTTTGTACGTCGCCAGGTGTGCCTGTGCACAGTCTTCGATGACCCAAAGGTTATGCTTCTTTGCGATCGCAATGATTTCGTCCATGTCAGCTGGCTGGCCGCAAAGATGGACTGGGATAATTCCGACAGTCGCTTTTGTGATCCTGGCTTCGATCAAGTGTGGATCGATATTGAACGTATCTTCCTGCGTGTCGCAAAAGACAACCCGACCTCCCGCTTGTGTGATCGTTTCCGAAGTTGCAATCCAAGAGTGCGCCGTCGTAATAACTTCGTCACCGGTCTTTAAGCCTAGCCCTCGCATCGCGATGTAAAGAGCATCCGTGCCATTGGCGCAGGATACGCAATGCTTTACGTTAAGGGTCTGAGCCCAGGCCTGTTCGAAAGCATCGACATGCCTGCCTCGAATAAACGCAGATTGTGCGATTACTTCAGCAATAGCGGAGTCGATTTCCGGCTTAATGGCAAGATACTGAGCGTGTAGATCGACGAAGGGTACTTTCATGAATTTTGTCTTATCGGTCGAAGAAAGCGGGCTGGATTTCCGGCGTAAATGCCGGGCTCGTTGATTGACTTGGTTACGACGGAACCCGCCCCTACCACAACGCCGTCACAAATCGTTACCGGCATAATAGTCGCGTTCGTACCAATACTCACGTTGTTTCCAATCCGGGTCCGACGCCACAATTCGCGTTTCCCACGCGCCGGGCCCCCGATCGCAAATGGATCGTTGATGAACATTGCACCGTGTGAAATAAAACAATCATCGCCGATGTTAACGAGCTCGCAGATGAAGGCGTGTGACTGAATTTTGCAGCGTTGACCTATGATCACACCATGCTGAATCTCGACGAACGGTCCAATAAACGTGCTATCGCCGATAGTGCAGTCGTAAATATTAACAGGTTCGACAACAGTGACGTTCGCTCCGAATTGAACGTTCCGAATTCCAGCTGACCGCAAGGTGGGACCAGTCATCCTGCGGCGACGAGCTCTCCATTCAGGTTGACAGGACGCGCGCGTTCCAACACGGAAACGACGTTGCGAGCGTGACGAAGCCCGGTCAGGGGCGTTTGCGCGGTCCGAATGCATTCGACGAAGTGTTCGGCTTCAACGCGCAAAGGTTCGGTGAACTTAATTTCGGGTAGAACAATATCGCCGCTCCGATAGTTGAACTGGGCGCGCTGCGGATTATCGAAGTCCATGTTCTCACCCAAAACCGCCTTTCGATCGATTCCTTTGTCGTAGATCGCGATTTTACTATCCGCTACATCGTCATACACCACCATCTTACGTGAGCCAACCACGATCATTTTCCGCACTTTTTGTGGGTCGAGCCAGCTTACGTGAACATTGGCAATGATCTTGCCCGGATACTCCAGGTTCAAAAAGACAACGTCATCAATCCCCTCCTGCATATAGGCCATCCCCTGACGCCGCACCGCCACAGGTTCAACATCATCGAGCCAGTATTGAATGATGCTAACGTCGTGCGGGGCGAAGTTCCATAACGCGTCAATGTCGTCGCGGATCCGACCGAGATTGAGGCGTTGACTATAGATGTAACGAATCTCGCCCAGCTCTCCTGCGTTAAGCAACTGCTTCACGTAGCGCACCGCCGAATTATAGACAAAGGTATGCCCAGCCATGACAATTAAGTGTTTGGCGTTCGCATGTTTCGCAAGCTCGTCTACTTCGGATACTTTGGTTGCTAGCGGCTTCTCGACGAAGACATGCTTGCCGGCGCTAAGCGCATTACTGGCCAACGCGAAATGGGAACCAGCTGGTGTTGCGACAATAATTGCATCAACTTCGGGGTCGCTAAGGACGGCATCGGCAGTATCAACCGCCGAAGTGCGGGGAAAGTTCTTTTCCACGAAGGCGCGGCGCTCTGGACTAGAATCGACGACGTATTTTACCGAACAAGTCGGTAGAGCGGAAAAGTTTCGTAGCAAATTGGGACCCCAGTATCCACAACCGATTTGCGCAAATATTAGAGGTCTCGATTCCATGTCTAACCAGAATGACGCTTTTTTCCGTTAATGTGCAGAATCAAATTGCCGGCGCGATTTCCTTCGCATCATC
>Ga0137361_10000032_pt1 | contig 47992 bp, 40 predicted proteins | sample Mad1_80_16metaG_FD_104923 | JGI IMG/M metagenome (GOLD analysis project Ga0137361, IMG submission 104923) | Vadose zone soil microbial communities from Angelo Coast Range Reserve, California, USA - Mad1_80_16 metaG | ecosystem: Environmental > Terrestrial > Soil > Vadose zone | place: USA... | reverse complement strand
GTACGGAACGAGCGCCAGCGCTTCGGCGAGCGGGCGCCCACGAGGGCGGAAGACCGGATGGCCAGGGATCGAGGCTTGGCCTCGGAGAAGGAGCAGCTCAAGGGCCTGATCCGTGACGCGGCCAAAGATGAGGCCACGATGAGCGAGTTCGTGCGGCGACTCCAGGCCAAGGGAGTCCAGGTCCGCGCCAACATCGCCCGCACCGGGCACGTGAGCGGGATTAGTTACCGGCTCGACCGTGTTGCGGTGAAGGGGAGCGGGCTCGGCCGGGCGTACGGCTTCGAGGGCCTCCAGAGGGAACAGGGCGTTCGGTACGAACGGGCGCGCGACCTGCCGGCCCTCGACCGAGCCGCACGTGCGACGAAGGGTCTGGAGCCGGTGCGTCGCCGCCGGCGACCCCTCCGGTTGCCGGTGCCAACCCGCGCCCTCAGCCACCTTCCCGGCTACCAGCAGGTACGGACTGCGCTCTGGCTTGCGCACAACTTGGAACTGGCTGGCCGGGCGCCGGGCCGGGCGGCCTTGAACGTGGCAGAACGGCTGCTCCCACCCGACGCGAGGACGGCCGTACGAGTCATCCGCAAGGTGATCGATCTCTCGCGAGGCAGGTGAGCCATGGGCGAAGACGAGAAGTCCCCCGGCATGACGATCCGCATTCCCGCTCCGCGCGTGCTGCCACCCGAGACCGCCAGGAGCCTGGACCCGCGAACCGCGGAGGTGCTGCGTGCTCTGGATCGGGCGAAGGGGACGATCGTGAAGACAGCGCTTCCGACCAGCTTCCCGTCGGCAGCGAACCTGGTTCGCGACCTGCGAGCGCTGCGCGAGGTTTTGGCGACGACCACGCCCATTACCGAGGAGACGGCACAGAGCCTCGCTTCGAGTGCGCGAATCCTTGAGCGCGTGGTCGTCGTGCCGAGCGAGAAGCTCGCCGACCTGCAACGAGGCCAGGAGATCGCCGTCACGGAGCTTCGCGAGTCTGTACACGGCCTGAGACATCAGGCCGATGCCCTTGCCGCTTGGCGCGCCTGGTGGACGAGACAGGTCGCGGTCTGGGGCGTCGTCCTTGCGTTGCTCTTAGCCGTCGGGATGGCGCTCGTCTGGCGGGCGCACGCGCTGGCGCAGACTACTCACGACATCCTCGAACAGATCCTCGAGAACCAGACCCAGGCAAAGGCCACCAAGGGCGGGAAGGGCAAATGATCGCTCACCAGCCGTCACGGCATCGGCGCAGCGAATCTGCGGGAGTGCTCGGTCGCGTCAAGGCCAGACCCTCGGATGGCCACGGAGGCCTTGACTCGCCCTGCGCCCTCCCGCCGTCTCGCTCTTGCCGATGCCGTGACGTGAGTGGCGGTTTCCGTCGACCGACGCGAACGGACACACCTTACTCGGTGCCAGTACGGACGAACCTCCCTGCGAGGGAGCAATGAGCCGATCCGAGCTCTGCAGCCTCGTCGAGGGCACGCCGGCCCCCGAGCTGCCCCAGCTCATCGGCGACCTGGAGGCGGCGAGGGCCGCCGCGTGGGCCCGCCTCACGGCTCCTGCCGCGGCCAAGCCGACCGAGGCGCTGGGCCAGGAGGCCCGAAATCTCGACGTCGCCGAGGCAGCCAAGCGTCTGGGGATGTCGCGCGACTGGCTCTACCGACACGCTTCGAAGCTGCCGTTCGCGGTGAGGATCGGCCGCCGCGTCGTGTTCGACTCAGTGGCGCTCGAGCGATGGAATCGAAGGCACGCCGAGCGATGACCCTTGACGGCTTGCGTGCGGAGGGCGCACCCTGTGGCCTCGTGGGCAGCCGCGGAGACGGTCGGATCTACAAGCGCAAGGGGTCCTCCCGCTACTGGATCCAGTACAGCATCCGTGGCGCACAGTATCGCGAGCCCGGCGGCAAGACCCCGGCTGCCGCCAGGAAGAAGCTCCGGCAGCGGCTCCGTGAGGCAGGCACCGAACGCTTCGGCGGGCCCGCGGCCGAGCGCGTGACGGTGGACCAGCTCGCCGATGCGCTGCTGGTGCACATGAAGAACCAGGGCCGGGCGTCCGTCGACAAGATCCGCTGCCACCTCAAGCCGGTTTGTGTTTTCTTCGCCGGTCGACCCGCGCTGGACGTGACGACCGCCGCGCTGGAGCGTTACCAGCGGGAGCGACTCGACGCTAAGAAGGCGCCGGCCACGGTCAACCGCGAAGTCCACGCCCTTCGGCGGGCGTTCAATGTCGCGGCGCGACAGACTCCCCCGCTCTTCCCGAAGCACTTCGTGCCCTACTTTCCGTCGCTCCCGGTGGACAACGTCCGGAGCGGCTTCTTTGAGCGGGCCGAGATCGAGGCGCTGCTGCAGCACGTCACCGACGACGGAATCCGAGATTTCATCGCATGGGCCTTCCGCACGGGCATGCGCAAGGGCGAGATCGCCCACCTGACCTGGGACATGCTCGACCGTTCCGGCACGCCGTGGGTCCTCAGGATCCCCGCGGCGATCACGAAGAACCGCACGGGCCGCACGCTCGGACTCGAAGGAGAGGTGCGGGCGATCATGGAGGGCCGGCTCCGCGTGCGCCGCTTCGACTGCCCGCTGATCTTCCACCGCGAGTGCAAGGGCAAGCCCGGGCAGCCCATCACGGACTTCTGGGACGTCTGGAGGAATGCCCTTCAGGCGGCCGGGCTGCCCGCAGGACGGCTTTTCCACGACCTCAGGCGCTCAGCAGTCCGGACGCTGATCCGTGCTGGCGTGGACGAAACCACGGCGATGAAGGTCTCGGGCCACAAGACGCGCTCGATGCTGCTCCGCTACAACATCGTCACCGAGCGCGAGACGGCGGACGCGCTGCTCCGCGCGGACGCGTATCTCGCAATCCAGCCGACTCAGGCCGAAAACGAAAAGGGACAGTTGAGGGACATTCGCCAGGACGGCGGCGGAAAGTCGTTGACACGTCAGAGAGGGGTTGGCTCCTCAGGTAGGATTCGAACCTACAACCCTCCGGTTAACAGCCGGATGCTCTACCATTGAGCTACTGAGGAACGGGACTCCTCGAACGCCAAATGAGCATTCTAGGGACCGCTCCGGGGGGTGTCAACATCGAGGGTCCCCGGCCCCGCAGGGCCGCCGGAACGAGCTACCCGGCCTTCGTCAGCTCCGACAACACCAGCTTGGCCACGGCCTTGAGGGTCTCGAACACTCCCGTTCCCTTCATCGCCACCGCCTCGATGACGGGCTCGTCCTTCTTCCGGAGCAGCCGCACCACTTCGTCAACCGGGGTGACGTTGGGCAGGTCGCGCTTGTTGATCTGGAGGACGTAGGGGATCGTCATGAGGTCGTAGCCCTGGGTCTTCAGGTTGATCACCAGGTTGTCGATGGCCTCCACGTTGGCGTCCATGCGCTCGACCTGGCTGTCCGCCACGAAGATCACGCCGTCCACCCCCTTCAGGATCAGCTTCCGGCTCGCGTCATAGAAGACCTGGCCGGGGACGGTGTAGAGGTGGAAGCGGGTCTTGAAGCCCCGCACGGTGCCGAGCTCCAGGGGGAGGAAGTCGAAGAAGAGCGTGCGGTCGGTCTCGGTGGCCAGCGAGATGAGCTTGCCCTTGGCCCCCGGGTTGGTCTTGTCGTAGATCCACTGCAGGTTCGTGGTCTTCCCGCACAGGCCCGGCCCGTAGTAGACGATCTTGCAGTTGATCTCGCGGGAAGCGTAGTTGATGAAGGTCATCGGTCGCCCTTCTGGTCCCTACTCGCTGAAGAGGCTGTCGATGTCCTCGTCGGTGATCTCGGCGAAGGGGCTCTCGAAGGCGGTCCCCGCCGCCTGCTTCTCCTTCTCGACCTTGGCCATGATGCGGGCGAACACGTCGTTCAGCTCCTGCGACGCCTTCTTGACCCGGAGGCGCACGAGGCCCAGGGACGACCGCTCGTCGAAGATCACCACCAGGATCACGCGCTGGGCGACGATGGAGATGTGGATGTTGTCCCGCTCCCCCTCGTGGAAGAGGATCGAGAACTCCTTCTCGCCGATGAGGCGGGCCAGGCCGTCGGTGGCGGCCACGTTGCCGGCGGTGAGGGAGGCGAGGGAGGTGGTGTCGAGGTTCTCGATCTCTCCGTGGGCGGCGATCTGCTGGCCGTTCTTGTCGACCAGGAAGACCACTTTGGCGTTGGCGTCGACGCGGAGCTTCGAGATGATCTGCTTGATCTGGTTGAACTCCTCCTCGTACATGACGATATCTGGCGCCGCCATTTCCGTGATCCTCCTCTGAAGCCTACCGCAGGCTGGCCGCGACCGGACGGGCCTCGCAGGAACGCAATAGGGTAGCCTGCGGCCCTGGGGAATTCAACGCGGGGAACCGCCTCGATCAGTATTCGCGCCGCCCTTCCATGGCCTTGGCCATGGTGACCTCGTCGGCCCATTCGAGGTCCGACCCCACGGGAACCCCCATGGCGATCCGGGTCACCCGGACCCCCAGGGGCTTGACGATTCGCGCGAGGTAGACCGCGGTGGCCTCTCCCTCGACGGTGGGGCTGGTGGCCAGGATCACCTCCTCCACCCCGCCCTTCCGGAGCCGGTCCAGCAGTCCCTGGATGCGCAGCTCGTCCGGCCCCACGCCCTGGAGGGGCGACAGCGCCCCGTGCAGCACGTGGTAGCGCCCGCGGAAATCCCGGGTCTTCTCGATCGAGATCACGTCGCTCGGCTCCTCGACCACGCAGACGATCCGGTCGCCCCGGGCGGGGTCGGAGCAGAGGGCGCAGACCTCCTGGTCCGTGATCGCGTTGCAGATCGAGCAGGCGCGGATTCCGTCGAGGAGGGTGCCCACCGCTTCCGCCAGGCGCCGGGCGTCGTCCGGGGAGCCGCGCAGCAACTGGAAGGTGATCCGCTGCGCGGACTTGGGCCCGATGCCGGGGAGCTTCCGAAGCTCGTCGATCAACCGTGCCACCGGAGCGGGATAGTCCGTCACAAGCCCGGTATCTTCATTCCCCCCGTCAGGCCGCCGACCTTGCTCTGGACCTCGTCGTCCACCTTTCGGCTGGCTTCGTTGACGGCGGCGAGGATCAGGTCCTGGAGCATCTCCACGTCGTCCTTGCTCACGACCTCGGGGTCGATGGTGAGGCTCTTGAGCTGCTTCTGACCGTCCATCTGGACCTTGACCATGCCGCCCCCGGCGGTGGCTTCTACCACCAGGGCCGCGATCTCGGCCTGGATCCGCTCCTGCGCCTGCTGGAGCTGCTTCATCAGCTTGCGGGGGTCACCGAAAGGGTTCACGCGCTCTCCTTGGCGGGCTTGGCTTCCCGCACATCCACCACCTTGCCCTCGAACAGGTCCAGGGCCTCCTGGACGGCCGGCTCCCGTTCGGCCTCCTTGCGCAGGCGCTCGCGCTTGACCTGATCGGGCGAAGGAGGGGCCTCGGGCTCGGAGGGGACGGCCCCCGCTCCCACCCGCACCTTCAGCGGGCGGCCCGCGGCCCTCTTCGCGAGCTCGCGGTACTCGTCGAGGTGCATGCTCGCGAAGGCGACGAAGTCGGGGGCGACCTCGAGGACCAGGGTGTCCCCCTCGAGTCGGGCGGCCGCGCTGCGGAGCGGCTGCCCAAGCGACGGGCGCGAGGCGCTGACCTCGATCATGGCGGCCAGGATTGCGGACGCGCTCTCGGGGGGGCCGGCGGGAGCGGGAGGCGGCGGCACGCTCGGGGCGGGCGAAGGCGCGGTCGGACGGGCGTCCAAGGGGGTCGGGCGCGGAGGGGATGCGGCCCCGCCCGCCAGCCGCTCCACGCGGTCCACCAGCTCCACGAAGGGCATGAGCCGCCGCATCTGGACCAGCTTGAGGAGGGCGAGCTCCAGGGTGACCCGCGGGTCCGGAGCGAGTCGCAGATCGGTCTCCGCCCGGGTCAGCACGTCGAAGACCCGCAGCAGGTCCTCTTCGGAGAAGGCCTCGGCCAGCGGCCTCATCCGCGCGCGCTCCTCGGGAAGGATGGAGGACAGGAGGCCGCTCTCCTCCGGGGCCAGCTTGAGCAGCAGGAGCTCCCGGAAGTGCAGGAGCAGCTCGCGGCTGAAGTTGCGGTAGTCGGCCCCGTAGTCGGCCAGTCCCTCCACCAGCTCGAGCACGGCCAGGCTGTCCCCCGCCACCGCCGCGGACGAGGCCTTGAGCAGCAGCTCGCGGTCGATCAGGCCGAGGAGTGCTTCGACCTCTTCGTCCCTCACTTCGTTGCCGCTGAAGGCCAGCACCTGGTCGAAGAGGGAGAGCGCGTCGCGCACGCTGCCCTCGGCCGCCCGCGCAACCTTGCCCAGCGCCTCGTCGGAGACGCGGATCTTCTCGCCGTCCGCGACCTTGCGCAGATGGGCGAGCAGCTCGCGCGCGGGGATCATGCGGAAGTCGTGCTGCTGGCAGCGGGAGAGGATGGTGTCCGGGATCTTGTGGTACTCGGTGGTGGCGAAGATGAACTTGACCCGCGGGGGCGGCTCCTCGAGCGTCTTCAGGAGCGCGTTGAAGGCCCCCGTGGAGAGCATGTGGACCTCGTCGATGATCCAGATCTTGAAGCGGTCCCGGGCCGGGTTGTAGCGCGCGCTCTCGCGCAGCTCCCGTACCTGCTCGACCCCGTTGTTGGTGGCGCCGTCGATCTCCTGCACGTCGAGGGACGCCCCCGCCTTGATCTCCTTGCAGGACGAGCAGAGTCCGCAGGGGTCGGGGGTGGGCCCGTCGCCCTTCGCGCAATTCAGGGCCTTGGCCAGGATGCGCGCGGTGGTGGTCTTCCCCACCCCTCGCGCGCCGGAGAGCAGGAAGGCGTGGCCGATGCGGCCCGAGGCGAGGGCGTTCTTCAGGGTGCGGGTGAGGGTGGGCTGTCCCACGACCTCGTCGAAGGTCTCGGGCCTCCACTTGCGGGCTAGCACTTGGTAGGACATGGCTCGGGGTCGGTTGGTAGTGGACTCGAGCGGACCGGCCCCACGTGAACCCCGGCTGTCCTGCGGCACACGCGAGGGGCGTCTAACCGTTGCTCCCTTCCGGGCCTGGCGGGGTTCGACGTCTCGAGTTGCGCAGGGCCGGGATTCACGAGCGGCCGGCCCGAGCTAGAAGCCTACCTTAAAGGAGCAGGAACCGGAAGCACGAGATCAGCTCCCCTCTAGCGGACCTTTCACGAACCCCTCGTCGTGGACGAGCACACCTCTCTTGGGCAGCCGCATCTGCAACCTCCGCGCCGGTCCGTGCCGGCCGATCCTCGAATGGATGCCGGTCGGTACTATGGCAGTCGGCTGACGGAGGGCTCGGCGGCCACGGGCACGGTTACAGCTTGAAGCGGACGCCTCCGTAGAGCTTGAACTGGTTGAGGTCGCTCACCAGGTCGTAGCGGGCGTTCGCGAAGAAGTGCACCGACTTGGCGTGTCCGAAGACCACTCCGGCCAGGAGATGGACGCCGATCTTGGTCGAGCTGTCGGAGTCGCTGAACCCGAGCACCCCGACCTGGCCCTTGAGGATGTGCGCGCCGAGCCCCGCACCCACGGATATGTTGAGCGACTTGCGGACCGTGGTGTAGAGGGCGTTGGCTCCTATGTCCAGGTCCCGTATCGAGACGTCCAGGATGCCCGGGAAGGACGCGCTCTTCTTCCAGAAGCCGATCTCGGGCTCGACCACGATGTCCTTGGCCACCTTGAACTGCGCGTTGCCGGTGAACCAGATGGTGCCATCCACGTCCGATGGCTTCACGAACCCAACCCCCAGACCGAACGTCCTGTCCTGGGCCCACGCCGGAGAAGCGCCGCCGGCCGCGGCCACCAACACGAACGCCGCGAGAATCCGTCTCATGGTCGAGCCTCCTTGTCTGACGCGCGATCAAGCAACGTGAGCGCTCACAGACGGTGACGGTACCCCGACAGCTCGAGCATGCGCCCGTCAGCTCGGCCACGGCTCCCCTGGGGTTCTCCCCCTACGGCGGCAACAGTCGATGAGTATCAGGGCTCCGGCCGACATGAATTGGTGATCGAAATCACACGCCTCGGCCGGGCAGGGCGAGCTGGCGCGCGGCACGGACGAAGGTAGCGGAGAGAGCCCTCAATCGGTCCGCGAGGTCACGTGGGTGAAACGTTGCTTGAGCCGGAGGAAGGGTCGTTCGAGCCATTCGTAGGAAGCGGCCGCCAAGCCCACCGTCAAGCCAAAGCCGAGGGCTATCTTGGAGAACGGGGAGGAGACGCCCAGCATGCCCAACCAGCGATGGGCCATCGCGAGACTGAGGGCGTGAAAGACGTAGAGCCCATACGAGATCCGGCCGAGGTAGACCAAGGGCCCTAGTAAATGGGAGGGCGGGGTTGCGAGGGCGCTCAGCAGGAGCGCCACGCTGCCCGCCGCGACCATGGGATAGCTGATGAGGCCCAGGGGTCCAATCCACTCGTAGTAGCGCGCCACTCCGAGCCACAGGGCAAGCCCAAAGAGAAAGAGCGACAAGCGACCCGCGAGTCGGATCGTCGGCACGCGGAAATTCAGCGCGAGGGCGAGCCCGGCGCCGGCGGCTATCGCATCGAGCCGAGCGAAGGTGTTGCACCACATCGCGGGGTGCGGGATACCCACCAGCGGGACCCGGTTGAGAAACGCGATTCCCACCAGGACGACAGGTAGCACCTTCAAGCGGCTCGCCGAGCCTCGGCTCAGGAGGAGAGGCCAGACCAGATAGAACTGTTCCTCGATGGAGACGCTCCAGAGCAACGCAGCCGCGGACGGCGGGTAGCCCGAAAAGGCGCAGACCCAGTTGCCCATGAAGAAGGTGAAGGCCACCGCATATTCGGCCGGCAGGTTTTCGGCGGGGAGCAAAAAGGGCACGACGGTCAGGCAGAGCAGGATGAAAACGTAGTAAAGGGGCCAGATGCGCAGGGCGCGCCGGAGGTAGAACGACCAGACATCGATCGTCCCCCGCACCGACCGCTCCCGCAGGAGCAGCTCGGTGATCAGGTAAGCGCTCAGGGTGAAGAAGAGGTCCACACCATACCCCCCGCTGCGGTGCAGCGCTTCCAGCCACTCCCCGCGTGCCTGCGAGGCGCCGGCGAGGCGGGAGATGACGTCGGTGGACAGGGTATGGTTGAGGAACACAGCGAAGAACGCGAAGAAACGGAGGACATCGAGCTGTGGTCGGTAGAACCGGGTGTCTCCGCTCTTGGCTTCGCCGTTCGTCACGCCGGGGAGTCGGGAGGCGGACTCCATGGAGGAGGCTTGGCTGCCATGGCGTTACAGGACAATTGTGGCGGAGAGAGAGGGATTCGAACCCTCGGTAGGGGGATTACCCCTACACGTGATTTCCAGTCACGCCGATTCAACCACTCTCGCATCTCTCCGTCATTGAGCCAGGGGGCTTCGTCAGTCCTCGGTGGCGGAGAGGGTGGGATTCGAACCCACGGTACCCGGTAGGGCACAGCGGTTTTCGAGACCGCCCGATTCAACCACTCTCGCACCTCTCCTCATTGAGCCGGGGGGTGCTGCGTCGCACCCCCCGGACCCCCCGCTCACTCCGCGCGAGTAGATCGCGCTTCGTTCGCCGCTCGTTGCTTGGGAGCGACGAGCGAATCGTGATTCTAACCCGTTTCGCGGCGGGCCTTGAAGAAGTCCTGGATCAGCTGGCGGCAGTCGGCTTCCAGGATCCCGGTGACGACGTCGAAGCGATGGTTGAGCGCCAGGTCCTCCACCCGAAGGAGCGACCGGATGGCCCCGCCCTTGGGCTCGGCCGCCCCGTAGACCACGGTCCCCACGCGGGCGTGGACGAGGGCGCCCACGCACATGAGGCAGGGCTCCACCGTGACGTAGAGGGTGGACCCGCTGAGGCGGTAGTTGTCGAGGGCGCGCGCCGCCCCGCGCAGGGCGACCATCTCGGCGTGGGCCGTGGGGTCGCGGAGGTGGATGGGCTGGTTGAAGCCGGAGGCCACCACCTCCCCGCCCGCCACCAGGACCGCCCCCACCGGCACCTCCCCGAGGTGGAGGGCCGTGCGGGCCTCCTGCAACGCGAGGCGCATGATGCTCTCGTGCGTCACTTCCATTCGAGGTTCAGGCCCCTGCGGATGCGCCCGAGGTCGGCCTCCAGCCTGAGGGTCTGGCCGGAACGGAAGGTGCCGGTGATCTCCTCGGTCTTCACGTTGTTGTCCCAGGCCACCTGAAAGCGGATCTTGTGGACGCCCGGGCTCACCTGCAGGGTGTCCCGGAAGCTCCCCTGCGCGAGCTTGAAGAGCAGGCCCTTCTTGCGGACGGTACCCGTGAGCTTCTGCTCGATCACCCGCTCGCCGTCGACCCACACGCGGAGGACGCCGTCCTTGAGAGGATGCTCGAGGTCGATGCGGAGCCGCCCGGGCTCGCGGGGTGTGAGGGTTTCCCGGGGCGCTCCCGAGCCGGTCCCCCGGGGGCGGGCCGTGGGAGCGGCCCTGGGGGTTGCCGCCGGGGTGGGGCTCGGCGCCCGGGTGGGGGCCACCGCGGGTGACGGATCCCCGGACGGGGCGGGAAGCGCCGCCGTCGACGGAGCGTCGGGCGGCGGTGCGGGCGTTTCCCCGGGCGCGAAGACCCCGCGCAGGACCAGGATGCCGTAGCCGATCGCGAGTCCCGCGATGAGCAAGGCCGAGCCCATGATCCACGCGCGACGGCGGCGCGACGGTTGGGGAGCGGGCGACTCCTTTGGCTCCGGGGCGGCCGGAGGGGGGGACTCCGGTGCGGCGGGTGCGGCCGTGGGCGCGGGCGTCGCCGTCTCCTCCACCAGCGAGCGGAGGGCCAGCTCCAGCGTGTCCTCGCGCACCTCCAGCAGCTCTCCCTCGGCGGGTTCGCTCGCCGCAGGCCCGGGCGCTTCGGGCACGGCCCGGGGCGACGCCCAGGTCGCGGCCGCGGCGACGCGCGCGACCTCGCTGACGTGGGCCGGAGCCCGCCCCGCCAGCACCTCCTCGAGATCCTCGGCCAAGGTCTGGGCATCGGGGTAGCGATGCGCGGGCTCCTTGGCCATGGCGCGCCCGATCACGCGGTCCACGTACACCGGGATGCCGGGGACGATGCGCGAGGGTGGCGGGGGGTCGTAGCGCACCACGCGGTCCACGATGTCGGGGATGCGGCGGGCCGCGAACGCGGGGCGTCCGGCCAGCAGCGTGTACGCGATCGATCCCAGGGAGAAGACGTCGGTGCGGGCGTCCACCTCGCCCGTGGTGGCCTGCTCCGGCGCCGTGTAGAGGGGGGTGCCGACGAACTCCCCGGGGTTGGTCAGCCGGAAGCGCGCGGTCTCGATCCGGGCGATGCCGAAGTCCATGATCTTGGTCTCCCCGGAGGGGAGCAGCATCACGTTGGCCGGCTTCATGTCGCGGTGGATCACCCCTTGCTCGTGCGCGTGGTACAGGGCGCGGGCGATCTGGGCGCCGAGGCGGCACACCTCGCGCCAGTCCAGGGGGCCCGCCTCCGCGAGCTCGGCGAGGGTCTTCCCGCGCAGGTGCTCGAGGGCGATGTAGAGAACGCCGCTCGAGGGGTCGCGCCCCACGTCGTGCACGACCACGATCCCGGGATGGCTGAGCCGCGCCGCGATGCGCGCTTCCTCGAAAAAGCGCGCCTCGAAACCCTCCTTCTCGCCGAAGGGAGCGGGCAGGATGGCCTTCAAGGCGATGTTTCGGGAGAGGGCGGGGTCGCGGGCCTCGTAGACCACGCCCATGGCTCCCCGGCCCAGCTCGCGCAGGATCTCGTAGCGGCCGATCGGGGGGATGGGGTCCGGTCCGGATGGGCTGGTCACGACTCCAGGGCCTCCGTTGCGGTGGCGGCGGCGCGCGACTTCGATTGTCGCACGACCGGACGGGCCAACCTTCGGCCCTCCTCCCCGGTCCAATGACCTGAGGGGCTGAGGAGGAGAACTCGTGCGGAGGCGTCTAGCGTATCCCCTTCGCCTGGCCGGGGCGCTGATCCCGCTGCTAGGCTGCGCGGCCTCGAACCCGGTGGCGCCCACCCCGTCGCCCACTCCGCCCAGCGCCTCACTCTCCCTTTCGGTCAGCCCAGATCCCGTGATCGCTACCGAGACCGACGACCCGCAGACCCCGCTGCGCGCCGACTGGGTGGTGACGATCACCACCAGTGGCGCCGGGGGGGCGGTGAGCTTCGTCAACGCGACCCTGCGCGATGCGGAAACCGGGGCCCTGCCCGATCCCACGGGGAGGCTGAGCCTGGCCGCTCCCGAGATCGCGGCCCAGGCGGGCACGAACCGGGTCCCCGCGGGGGGCAGCCTGCGGGTGGCCCAGGGACTGGACTACGCGCCGCCTGCGGAGGGCCGCCGCGCGACCCTCCTGGTCACCGTGCAGCTCATCGACGACCACGGCAACCTCGTCAGCCGGTCCGTCACCGTCGCCGTGAACTGAGAGATCGTCGCCGGAGCGGGGTCGAACATCCGAATGCGTGTGCTAATATCCGAGGTTCAAGAACGGGTGGATCGGCCACCCGGGAACCTCGCGGTTCACTTTCGCGCGGCTCAGGCTCGTCCTGGTCCGCGAGGGCAACACGAGCATGAACAGAACGACTGTTTTCCGCGCGCCGCTCGGCATCATCCCCGTGCTCGCTCTTCTCGGCTGCGGCGGCTCGGACACCACCCCTCCCACTACCCTGCCTTCCACGCCGATCACGACCCCGCCCACGACCCAGCCACCGGTCACGAGCCTCTGCCTCGCCCCCACGCCGCCGCCCCTGCACGCCATGGCAGTCACGGTCCAGGTTAAGGTCAGCGACGGCCGGTGGCTGCTCGACTCCAAGCCGCTCGTCGAGGACATGAACGGCTACTGCCAGAAGGTAGGCTTCGGCAGTGCCAAGTACTGCGAGACCCGCCTCGAGGGCGACCTCCAGCGCGAGGCCTGCGACGCCCTCGCGGTGGGAAAAGCCAAGGACACGAACCGGTACGGGCCGACCTGGACCTACAACGACAAGCCCTGCATATCCGCTGGAGCCCCGGGCAACGGTTGCATCAACCACGACACCAACCAGTTTCTGGCTGTGGCCAAAGGTGCCGGCAACTACCTGGCCTGCGCGGCCGACGACGTCCCGGCACTGGGTGACCGCTGCGGGGGCCCGCGCAGCTTGCCCTAGATCCGCGTTCGCGGCGGGTCGACGTTTGCGCCGGTCACTCTAACGCCTCCGGACCGCGCGTCCTTAGGAGCCGGGAACAGGTACGTTGCCACCGCCAGGACCAGCCCCGCCAGCTCGGCCACCGTGCTCGCGATCAGGGTGATCACGACCCGCTCGGAGAGGGTCGCCTTGTTGAGGGCGATGAGGAAGACCAGGACGAGGACGGCCGCGTTGACCAGGGAGTGGATCGAGAGCAGGTAGGAGGCGAACCGCCGCCGGAGCTCGATGTTCTGGGCGAGGTTGCGCCGCTGGAGCTGCTCGAGGGTCAGCTCCTGGGCGATGTAGCCCTTCCGGTCCGCGTCCGCGCTCAGGACGAGGGCGCTCGCGGCGCGGCCCTCCGTGGGCGTCGCACGCGCATCATCGTTCAAGGACGGGGCCCAGCTTTTCGGCCAGGGACTCCAGGTCGAGGGGTCCGCCCCGACCGGCCAGAGGCCCGAACAGCGGCTTCCGAGGGGCGGGAAGCGATGCGAACGGTGCGGGCAGGTCGCCAGGCTCCGGGACGACGCCGAAACGCCGAGCCTCCCGGTCAAGATCGACCCGGCCCTTGGCCAGGGTCGTCATAACCTCCCCTTAGGTCATTCCAGGGGCTCATGGTCAAATCGGCCGGACACGCCCGCGTCGGGAACCCCAGGCACTCACGTTACTCAACTGCTGTGCCAAAGTCAAGTAGAACGTATATGAAAAATGGCTCTACTATACCCAAATAAACTACGCTAAAAATACTGCTAAACTCTTGACAAAAGGCGTCAGTTCCGAGTAGGCTTTGCGCATTTGCCGGGAGAAACCGTCTGAGGGTGGCGCTCAACACCGGCGGGCCAGGCGTCGAGGCGCCGTGATCACGGGCGGGCCGTCTGAGGCCGAGCCCTTCAATCGTGGAGGTTTGTCTTGCGAGCTTTGGAGCGGGCTCTTCCCCGGGGCCAAGGGAGCGGCCGCAAGGGCCGCGGGGCCACCGGGACCCAGATGAAGACCTTTACCGTCAGCATCGACGAGCGGCTCGACCGGGCCCTCGACGAGCTGAAAGAGAGCATGGGCAAGACCTCGCGCGCCGAGGTCTTCCGGCTCGCCGTCACCCTGCTCAAGATCGCGGATGAGGCCCGGCAGGAGGGCTTGAAGCTGGCGATCGCCGACAGGCAGGGCAGGGTCCAGAAGGAGATCCTGATCCCAGGCTGAGACACACGCGCGATCGCCCTCCCCCCGCGCCGGGACATCCCTCCCGGGAGCGTGGTCGTGCGCGGTGAGCCTGAGAAGTCGAGCCCCCAAGCCTAGTGAGTCAGGCGGCGCTTCTTCTCCACGGCGCGGTCCACCGTCTGGATCACCTCGTCTCCGCTCGGTGAAGGCTTCGCCAGGTAATCGTGGGCGTCGAGACGGAGGGCCCGGGCGTTGTTCCCGTCGCGGGCCAGGGTCTCGGGGAGGACTTTCACCTCGATGGTCAGGCCCGTGCGCGTCGCCGTCGACGACCCCCCGTCGAGCTCGGGCATCCTGAGGTCCGTGATGACGACGTCGATGCGGCCGCCGGAGAGGATCTTCATCGCGGTCGCGCCCGTGTCGGCCTGCTGCACGAGGAAGCCGGCTTTCTTCAAGTGCCGGGCGACGACGGCGCGCACGAAGCGCGAATCGTCGACGATCAGCACCCTTCCCCGATCCCGCGCCTCATCCTGATCACGATGGTCCGACAGCTCCATGGCGTCCTCCCTCCCATCGGGAGAGCAATGGGGGTGCCACCGGGGCTCGACCGGGCCTAGTCGTTGAAAATGCTGGGAATCCCTGGACCCCGCCCGTCGCATGCCACCGGAGGCCTTCGGGAAGTTCGCCAGCCTTCCGGGCGTTTCTCCGTCCCCCGGGGGTGAGCAATGGGATGGTGCAGCCTGCAAGAGCCTGATCGAGGATGTGACCTCGATTATCATCAAGCGCGCCACTCGCCTCTCGTCCCCGATGGCCTGCGCGAAGGCAACCCTATGAGCCACCTACGACGCATCTGTGCTCTCTGCGGCCTGAGCCTGCTGCCCGCGACGTGCCTCTCGGCCCAGGCGCCGGCGAACCCCTTCCTGCTCAGCCCCGAGGAGCGCGCGCGCCTGGATCAGCTCTCGCGCGAAGATCACGCCGACATGATGAGGCAGCTGGGCATCACGAAGCTTCGGCCGGGCGCCAATGGCCGCGCGGCCGCCGGCGAGCCGGGCGCGGCGAACTACGATCCCGCCCGGGCCAACCCCTATCCGGACTGGCCGGACGCCCTGACCCTGAGGGACGGCCGCAAGGTCACGAGCGCCGAGATGTGGTGGCAGAAGCGGCGTCCGGAGATCGCCCTCGACTTCGAGCGCGAGGTCTACGGGGGTGTGCCGGCCGGCGTGCCGAAGGTCGGGTGGACAGTGGCCGAGACCGTGGAGACGACGGTCGGCGGCCAACCGGTCGTGGCTCGGCGGGTGATCGGGCACGCCCTCAACTCCGCCCATCCCGCGATCACCGTGGACGTCAAGATGGCGGTCGTGCTGCCCGTCCATGCCAAGGGGCCGGCTCCGGTGCTGATGATGTTCGGCTGGGGCAACATGCCCGGCGAGCCCCTGCCGCGCTTCCCCGGCGTCCAGGAGCCCGCCCCTCCGCCCTCCACCGAGCAGCTCATCGCCGCCGGCTGGGGTTACGTCTCGCTCAGCACCGCCAGCATCCAGGCGGACAACGGCGCCGGTCTCACCGCGGGCATCATCGGCCTCACGAACGAGGGCAAGCGCCGGACGCCCGAGCAGTGGGGATCGCTGCGCGCGTGGGCCTGGGGCGCGGCCCGCGCCCTCGACTACCTGGAGACGCTGCCCGCGGTCGACGCCAAGCGGGTGGGGATCGAAGGGGTCTCGCGCTACGGCAAGGCCGCCCTCGTCACCATGGCCTTCGAGCCCCGTTTCGCCCTGGTCCTGGTGGGGTCGTCCGGCGAAGGCGGCGCCAAGCCGCACCGCCGCAACTTCGGGGAGCAGGTGGAGAACCTCACGGGGTCCGGCGCGTACCACTGGATGGCCGGCAACTTCTTGAAGTACGGCGCCGCGGACGCGTCGTTCGGGAGCAGGAACGCGAACGACATCCCGGTCGATGCGCACGAGCTCATCGCCCTCTGCGCGCCGCGCCCCACGTTCATAAGCTACGGCGTCCCGGAGAAGGGCGATGCGAACTGGCTCGACCAACAGGGAAGCTACATGGCCACGGTCGCGGCCGGCCCCGTCTTCCGGCTGCTCGGAGCCCGGGACATCGGCGTGACCGAGGACTACCGGGTGGCGAAGATGCCGGCCTACAACACCAGCCTCCTCGAGGGCGAGCTCGCCTGGCGCCAGCACGACGGCGGGCACGAGGACCGCTCGAACATGAGCTTCTTCATCGCCTGGGCGAACCGCTTGCTCCACCACGCGCCGCCAGGGGTTCCCGCGGACCAACCCAGGATGCGTGCCGACCGGAACTCCCATCTCGCCCACCAGCGGCTCCTGGCCAAGGCGAAGAGCGGGGGCATCGATGTGTATTTCGTGGGCGACTCCATCACGCGCCGCTGGGGCGCCCTCGACTACCCGGAATTCCTGGCCCACTGGAACCGGAGCTTTCACGGCTGGAACGCCGGCAACTTCGGCTGGGGAGCCGACCGGACGGAGAACATCCTCTGGCGCCTGGAGAACGGCGAGCTGGACGGCGCCCCTCCGAAGGTCATCGTGATCCTCGCCGGCACCAACAACGTCGGCCGGGAGCCGGGCGACGAGAGCACGGCGGCCGAAGTCACCCGCGGCCTCTCGGCCATCGTCGCCGCCTGCCGGAAGAAGGCGGCCGCGGCCACCATCGTCCTCACCGCCATCTTCCCCCGCAACGACAACCCCGCCGTCATGCCCACCATCGACCGCATCAACGCCAACCTCGGGAAGATGGCCGACGGCAAGTCGATCCGTTTCCTCGACGTCAACCCCACGCTGGCCGACGCCAAGGGCGTTCTGTTCCAGGGGATGACGGTCGACGGGCTGCACCCGAGCTTGAAGGGCTATGAGGCCTGGGCCACCGGCCTCAAGCCCATCCTCGCCGAGCTATTGGGCCCCCCGGCCGCCACCGACCACGCTCCGCCCCCCACGGGCGACCCCAGCGCGACTGATTCAGGAACCCACCCCCTCGTGCTATCCGCGCCGCTCCCGCGGTGGTAGCGTACGAGCACATGGTCGATCGTAAGCCGTTGGTCGCCTCCTCTCCCCACGAGCGCATCTTCCCGCGGCTGACTCCGGTCCAGATCGCACGCGTCAAGGACCGCGGACACGTGCGCCCAGTCGCGGCAGGCGAGGTTCTTCTGGAGGCGGGTGCCCCCGCCACGCGGATGTTCGTCGTGACATCGGGCCAGCTTGAAGTCGTTCGCCTCGGTCACGCCGAGCAGCTCGTGGCGGAGTTCCGAGCGGGTCAGTTCACAGGCGAGATGAACACCCTCTCCGGACGGCCGAGCGTCGGGCAGGTTCGCGCCACCGAATCCGGGGAGGTTGTCGAACTGCAGCGCGAGGACCTGCTCGCGCTCGTCCAGACCGACGCCGAGCTGAGCGAGGTCGTCATGCGCGCATTCATCCTGCGGCGCGTCGACCTGGTCGCCCAGGGCGTCGGAGACGTGGTGCTGATCGGGTCCGCCCACTCGGCGGGGACGCTCCGGGCCAAGGAGTTCCTGACCCGCAACGGCCACCCCTACGCCTACTTCGACCTCGATCGGGACCGCGACGTGCAAGACCTGCTGGATCGCTTTCGCGTCGCCGAGGCCGACGTTCCCGTGCTGATCTGCCGGGGCACGGTGGTTCTGCGCAACCCGAGCAACCGGCAGATCGCCGATTGCCTCGGCTTCAACGAAGCGGTCGACGAGACGCACATCCGCGACGTCGTAATCGTGGGAGCCGGCCCTTCGGGGCTGGCGGCCGCCGTGTACGCGGCCTCGGAAGGGCTCGACGTGCTTGTCCTGGAAGCGAACGCTCCGGGGGGACAGGCCGGGTCCAGTTCCCGGATCGAGAACTACCTCGGCTTCCCGACCGGCATCTCCGGCCAGGAGCTCGCCGCCCGCGCCTTCACCCAGGCCGAAAAGTTCGGGGCCAACATCGCGATCGCCCAGGGCGCCTCGGGAATCTCGTGCGAGCGCAAGCCCTACAAGGTGCGGATCGACAAAGGGCCGGGGGTGCCGGCCCGGACCATCATTCTCGCCACCGGTGCCGAGTATCGGAAGCTGGCAGTGGACAACCTCTCGCAGCTCGAAGGGGCGGGTGTCTACTACGCCGCTACCTTCATGGAGGCCCAGTTGTGCCGCGGCGAAGAGGTCGTGGTCGTGGGGGGAGGCAACTCCGCCGGCCAGGCGGCGGTGTTCCTCGCCCAGACAGCCGCGCGAGTGCATGTCCTCGTACGGTCAGGCGGCCTGGCGAACACGATGTCGCGCTACCTGATCCGTCGGATCGAGCAGAGTCCCAACATCGTCCTGCACACGCGCACGGAGATCGTCGGCCTGGAAGGTGGCATCGCCCTCGAGCGAGTCCGCTGGCGACGAGGCCCCACCGAGCTCGTCGAGACCCGGGAGATTCGGCACGTGTTCGTCATGACGGGCGCAGCGCCCTGTACGGGATGGCTCGACGGCTGTGTCGCGCTCGATTCGCGCGGCTTCATCAAGACCGGACCGGACTTGTCGAAGGAAGACCTCGCGGCGGCGGGCTGGCCGCTCGCGCGACTTCCTCACCTCCTGGAGACGAGCCTATCCGGAGTGTTCGCGGTCGGCGATGTCCGGGCAGGGAACATGAAGCGCGTGGCCTCGGCGGTCGGCGAAGGCTCGACGGCGGTCGCCTTCGTTCATCAGGCGCTGGCGGAAGGATGGAGGTCGAAGTGAAAGTCGGCTCCGGCTGAGTGCATCTGCGGACGTGCCAGGTCTCAAGAAGTTTAGGCATGGTGCGCCCTGCAAGATTCGAACTTGCGACCTACAGATTCGTAGTCATTCAGTTCGTTGAGCCAGGTCAATCACTTAGGTCGAATGAGCCCTAACGGGGTTGCACGGGGGTGGCGCCGGAAAAGGGTATCGCCCGAGGCGCACGCCGTACCGTTACCGTCGGATGCGGCTGAGCCAGTACCCGGGCCGACGTTTGGCGTGGGCCACTGCCAGGACGCGGACTTCATGCTCTCGAACGAGGAAGACGAGCGCGTAAGGGAAGCGGGCGAGCAAGGCTCGTCGGATCTCGAGGGGTCGCGTCTACGTCTTGAAGCCCCGGAAAGGAGCGAGGGCGCGTTCCGATGAGCGGGAGAGTGGCCTGCACCTCGTCCAGGAACTCGCTTCACAACCCCTTCTTTCTGGCTTCGTACCAGAGGACCGCTTCGGCCAGTTCGTCCGGGACCTCCGGCGCGAACCGGACAGGGGTCACTTGCGAGTACGGGAAATGCGCTCCTCGATGCGCGTCCGGGTGTCCTCCCAGGTCAGCCCGGGAAGACCCCCGATGGCTGCTTGAGCGCGACGCTCCACTTCGGCAATCCACGCCTCGCCGTCGCGCGTCTCGACGTCAGGCTCGAGGCTTGCCAGAAGCTCCGCCGCGACACGTGCGCGCTCAACTTCGGAACGCTGGAGCGCCTCCTTGAACACCTCTTCCGCGGTCGTGGTCATCGTGAAAGTCTACCCTCTTGGGTGAACGGTGGAAACCAACAGACTGCCTGCTCACGACGATCCAGTCACACGCCCGTTGGGCGGGGAACGCGGGAAGGCCACGGGCTGCCAGCAGGGCACGCGGCGCAGCTGGGAGCGCGCGTGAGTGGCATTCACGAGGTCACGGGTTCTGTCCCCGTCAGCTCCACCAACCTTTTTGAATACCTAGCGGGGGCCAGTCCGAACGGTTGGTTCGCTGTGTCTACGCTGTCTCCATTCTGAGGCCCACCGGGACCCGTTCGTAGGAGAGTCGGCCCAGACTCGGCATCTCCGTCAAAGGCAAGTGGACCCGAGGGTGCCGGAGTAGCGATCACGTCCCAAACGGGGACGCGCAGACGGAGCGCGACGGGATCTCCCTCACGGCATCGCATTGCTGGCGCGCCGCTCCTCGCGCCGCCTTCGTGCTCAGGCGCCCGCACTTGCGCGGAGGGGCGATAACAGGCTACAACACCAGCAAATTCATGCTCTGGCAGCCGACCACGGACGGCGAGGATCTATTCCTCCGATTGTTCGAGGGGCTTGGAAACCACCTGGCTCTGAGGGGGCCCGATGATGCCGGCTTAGGCTTTCTCGTCGCTCCATCGCGGTTCACGGAATTCGCGCGCCTGACCGCGACACTCGAGGTCTTCTTGCGCTGCATCGGGCACGCGAAAGCATTCCACCAGGATCAGGCGCACATGCCTTCTACGACTCTTGGGGCCATCCTCGGAAAAGAACTCGACCTCCCCGCGCGCCTCGCGCGAGACCGGAGGTTCTGCGAATCCGCAAAACGAGCCGGTGCGAACGCAGCTACTAGGCCGCGGTCGAAGGCGATCGAAAGGACCGTGGTCAGCGAAGAGCCTCCATACTGCTATCTGTGCGCCATTCACCTGACCAAGACGCAGGGCGCTCCCGATCAGCGGACGATCGAGCACCTCTGGCCACTCAGCCTTGGAGGCGACAGTTCGGAGGGCAACCTCACACTTGCCTGCAAGCACTGCAACGACACTCGCCAGCACTGCATTACGTGGGCGTGGGGCCCGGTTCAATCGACGTACCATGCTCGCTCTGGTGACGACGACCCACCGCGCGACCTTCGGCTATCTCTAGCGCTCGCTCGGATGATGCTGGTCGCAGCCGGCACGGACAGCAGCGCTCGCCGCCTGACTCTGAAGGAAGCGGCGAGGACGTCAGGGCCTGGATTCCCGTCCCTGACTCTTGCGGACAATCGCCACTACGTCTACTTCGAGCTCTTCGCCCAGGTCGAGGCGCGCCTATGAGCGGCACGAAGAAGGCCAATCGAACGTTCTCATATCAGGCATTGAGCTATTCGCAGCGTTCGCCCCATCCCTCGCCGAGCTTCGTCCTCTTTCATGCACCAGCTACCGACATCGTGAAGTGGGCAGATGTCGATCGTCTTCGGCCCGACAATACGCGCGGCGCGCAACGCCCTCTCCGGGAACTGAAGGTCAGCAAGATCGCCCGTTTCTTTGCAAAGGACAGCCGCAACACGATTCCGACCGCGATCGTGATCGCTTTGGACAAGAAGGCGGTCACGTTGGACATGAAGGGGGTGCAACGGGGACAAAGCGGTCAAGGAACCGTCACGATCACGATGTCGGGACAAGAGAAGCCTGGCTTGATCATTGACGGTCAGCATCGAGTGTTCGGGGCATCCAAGTATTCGGAGACGGGTGGACCACCCGTCAACCTCAACGTCGTGGCTTTCCTGGGCGGGGATGACTCCGAACGCGCGTTTCAGTTCGTTGTAATCAATAACTCCACGACGAGGGTTAACAAGGATCACGTTAAGGCTCTCAACCTCAGTTTCGATCGCGAGAGACTCAACAATCGCCTCGTGGCGAGTGCAGGGCTTGCCCTTGCCTTGGACGAGACCAAATACGACGATCTGCAGACCATCGACGGAACCGAGCCCTTCAAGGGCCTGCTGCAATGGCCCACAAATGCGTCGGGGTTCATTCCGCCGAACGCGGTAGAGAGCGCTCTGGCAGAAACCCGCGAGCGAGCGGCACTCCTCGGGATCGAAGACTTGGAGCGGGACGTCTTCCTAGCCATCTGGATCCAGATTCGCATACTGCGCCGCGCCGTCTGGCAGCCATTCCCCAAGAGTCGCCTACTCTTGAAGGTATCCATCTGGGCCTTGACGGTCTACATTCTCGACACGATGGTGGCTACGCAGCGAAGCGAGGATAGCCCTGTCGATTTCACGAGAGAGGATACTTTGAACGGACTGGTTGGGCGGGTAGTCTCGCGAATCCCCGAAGAATTCTGGACGACCAATTGGATTTCAAAAGAGTTGGATACAGCGTCCGGCCGCCAGATCCTACTAGAGGCGATCAAGGTCGTCGATTCGAACGTTCGCTTCTCTCGCCCTTGGTACGACAAGGTCTCCTTGGTTGATCCGGGACTGCTCACAGAAAGCTCCGGCAAAGTGTCCAAGCAACGGACGAGTCGCGAGGGGAAACGCGACCGAAGGACTAAGGAGTAAGCGTCCAACAGACCGGGTGGATTCGGCAAGCGGCTTGCTCGGGAGGACCTGCATACGAGAACCCCACCCGAACCTTGGTCACCCGGCAAGCGCCTGGGTCATTTCGGCCGGCGAGGTGCTCCGGATAGACGTGCCCCGATGAACGTCGGTGCTCGCCCGTAGGAGTCAGGGATGTCGAGCCCCACGCCTGATTCACAGAAGCGGAGGGGAACTCCGACTTTGGTGGGCACGTTCGTTCGGGTCGCCGAATTGCACGGGGGTGGCCAAATGCGACGAGAGTCGGTCGCACCGTCGCGCGCTGCGCTTGAAGGGTCCGAGGAAGCCCCATGGCTGGCGTAGTGGAGATCTTGCCTCCCGGCGCCCTTTTGCGTGATCCGAGAAGCCCTGACGCTCTTGATGCTCGCGTTGTCTCTGCTGACGCGGATTTCGTGGTGGTATCGGTTGGGCGCGACACTCGTCGGTACAAGCGGACGGAAACGCTCTTGCGCCGATGGTTGCTGCCACCTCGCACCGCGGTGGCGATCGACCCTGTTGCGGAGCACGAAGTAGTTCGCACGGGTAAGGTGATCGGCCTGAAAAGCGAGCCTGGCTCCGCCGTCCCCTGGACGTACTTCATCGACACAGGGACGGGCACTGAGGAGTTGCCGGAGCAGCGTCTAAGAGTTCTCAGGATCAATAGCGACGACCCTATCGCTCGCCTTGAAATGAACGCTTGGCGTGGGCCAAGGAGGTTCTTTGCGCGACTCGGGCTGCTTGAGCGAACGACGGTTTGGAAGCAAGACTCGGAAGGGATTCCTGCCTTCCTGGGGGCGCGTATCGAGCCGCTGTTTCACCAGTTCTACGCCGCGCGTCGGTGCTTACTGGACCGCGAAACTCGGTTCCTGCTCGCTGATGAGGTGGGTCTCGGGAAGACCATTGAGGCTGGGCTGGTCATTCAGTCCCTGCTAGCCTCGACAACCGACCTCAGGATTCTCGTAGTGGCCCCAGGCACCACGAGTCGCCAATGGCTCGCCGAACTCTATTCCCGCTTCGGCGGACGCGTCTTTACCCATGTAGATGCTGTCCGCCATGACTCCGAGCCTTCCCGAAGGACGATTGAGGCACTCCTAAGGAGTGATCGGCTTATTGTGACCACGTCCCTGTTGCGCACGCAACCACACATCTTGTCAACCGTGACGAGTCAACAGTGGGACCTCCTAGTGGTGGACGAGGGACACCACCTCGGCAACTGGCCGGCACTCATGACCGCACTTCGCCGCGTGTCGGCAGCGGCCTCAAGTTGTCTCGTATTAACCGCTACACCCGGACGTGGCGACGACAACGGTGTGCTCGAACTGCTTAGATTGGTTGCTCCGGCGACCTACGGGGAGCTGACGGAGAGTGAATTCGCAAATCGTCTTGGACCTCAACGAAGGATCACCGAGAAGCTCCTCTACTCCGAGGAGTTGGTCGCCGCCCTGCTCTCGCGGGGCAGCATCGAGAAGGAAGATGCCCGAGACCTCGCGAGCCACTGGAAGGACCTCTTCCCCGAAGACCCCATCGTCGTTGAGCGATTAGCCAGGATGGAGCAGGGTGAAGGCGAAGCAGCCGAGGAGTTGGTGGCGCACATTCAGGAGCACTACCGAGTCGACCGTCGCATCATCCGCACGCGTCGCCGAACCCTGGCGGAGTATGGAACCCACTATTCCTCCCGGAACCTCGAGCATCTCGAGTACGAGGCGTGCCCCGCCGAGGTTGCGGTCATCGACCAAGTCGTAGAACTCGTCAGTCGGACGGACGTCCCTGCCACCTGGAAGGCGTTCTGGTCGCGCCTAGCTTGCACGACGCCCCTCTTGCTCCACGACATGCTCCGGACCCGGCAATTGGTGTTGCCCGACCTTGAAGGCGAAGGTCTGGAGACGGACCCAATGGCTACCGATCTAGGGCCTGCAGAGGAGGAGGCCGCGCTTCGAACCTACCTAGAGCGCGGCCCCGGGTTCCGAGGCGAGATGACTTGGCTTAGCGAGACCGTCGCGCAAGTGGAACGGTGGTCCCAGGCCGAAGCCGATGCCCCCGGTAGGTTCGTCGCCCTGCGCAACTGGCTAGCCCGGCGCATCCAGGCTGGCAGCAGGAAGACGCTCGTCTTCTCCCAGTCCCGCCCCGTGGTCGAGGCACTGGCAGCGTACCTCCGCGCGGCATTCGGCGCCGATGCAGTAGCCGTCATGACGCATGAGCTCGCGGACGAGGAGATCGCCGAAGTCGCCCGACGGTTCGAGTTGCGCCCTCAGTGTCTGATGCTTCTATCAGACGAGATAGGAGCTGAAGGGCGTAACTTCCAATTCGCCGATGCCGTCGTACACGTAGATCAACCTTCAGTCGTCGCACGGATCGAGCAGCGCATTGGACGTCTCGACCGTATTGGCCGCGCGGTGGACCGCCCGGTTCTCTCCCTTGCAGTGATCGGACCGTCCGACCTGGAGCGGGCCGTCCTGGAACTCAACCGCGACGTGTTTCGCGTATACGAGCGATCGATCGGCGGACTCGAGTACCTTCTCCCCCGCTTCCAGCAACTCATTGCAGCCGCCGCGCCTGAGGGCGCCCGGGGGCTAGCTCGACTGGCGGCGGACCTGACGTCTGGTGTCGAGGCCGAGGAACAGAGAGTCGACGAAGCGTTTACGTTCTTTCTCGATGCCACACGTCCAGAACTCGAGCGGGCCAAGCAACTAGCGGACCTGGTGGCCGACAGAACCGGAGACGAAGACGAAAGCTACGTCCGCCACTGGTGCAAGGAACTTCGCATTGGACTCATCCAGCAGACCAACAATTGCGTGAACGTCGAAGTGCGTGTCGAACGACTCGATGTACCTTTGCCGGTCATAGGGCCAAGGGACTGGCTTAGGACGGGGACGTTCCTTCGGCGAGTCGCACTGGATGTGCCGGCAGTACAGTATTTGGCCCCTGGGCACGTGTTCGTCGACGCGCTACTTCAAAGCGCACGGGATGCACACGACGCACGAGCGACTGCCTTCTTCCGCGATCTTGGCTCCCGGGCCCGGGGACGCGTCTTCTGCGTAGTTGTAGGGCGCCTCGGCCCCGACGAGGCGGCCTTCTCAGGTGGCGTCTCTCCGGGACTCCTTAGACGCGCGGAACACTATCTGCCTCTCGAGTGGGTGCGTTCGGCGTTCGAGATTCTGCCTGAAGGAGACGCCGTTCCGATCCCAAGTGGCACCTTGCTTCAGGAATTGAGGAAGGACCTTCAGCCCACCGACCGCAAGTGTCATCCCGACCACATTTCGGAAGTGGCCGAGCGGTTTCCAGGGCTTTGGGTTGGCGTGCGGGCCGCGGTGGATGCCGCGCAACTAGCAGCAGTGGCCCAGAAGAAGGACGAAGTCGATTCGGCGGCCGATGAACTCGAGGACGCATTGCGGTCCGAGTTGGCCTACCTTCGCGCGCGGGCGAAAGGCCCCGGCACTACAGATGCAACTGGCGCCCTCCGCGAGCGTGGGGCTCTCCTGGCAAGCGTTCGCTCCCCGGGCGTGGTGACCGATGCAGTGGCTATCGTGATTGGCGGCGAGGGGCGCTGATGCTCGACCGGGTGGTGGTGGAAGGGTCCCTTGGCGGCGGCGACTGGTCGGATGCCGCATCGAGGCTCGCCGCTGCCTCCTGCGCCGCCAGTGACGAGAGCGGGCGATGGCGTCTCGGAGCGATGGCCGCCTGCGCGCGGGTACTCGGGCAAGGGGCCACAGGACGAGATGCCGCGGCTCAGGTCCGCGAGTTGGTGCGACTCGCGGATGGACATGTTCACCTGTCGGGGAGCCTTCTTCAGTGCGTCCCACAAGTCCTGTTCGCGGATTTCGCGCTCAGCAAGCGCGCGGACGCCTCTGGGAGAGTCTTGCTGGAGATCTCGCCCGTCCACCCCGTCCTTGAGGTCGTCCCGGACCTGAAGTGGGCCCTGCCCATTGATCCCGGCCTCCGACGCAATACCCACTCCGAGTCGGCCAGCTCGTTTCTCCGACGGTTGAGCCCACACGCGCGATTCGCATCAGATGGACAGAAGGCCGCTCTGCACGCCGTGATGACGATGCCGCCCGGTGCGACGGTAGTCGCTGCGTTGCCCACGGGTTGGGGCAAGAGCGCACTCTTCCAAGTCGGCGTGGGCCGCTGGCGGGAAGCCGATCCCACGGCATGCGTCGTCGTCATCGTCCCGACCGTGGCTCTTGCACAGGACCACGCGCGGACCCTAGCCCTGATGCCTGGACTCTCCGGGTCAAGGGCGCTCGTCGGAGGAATGAAGCGATCCCTTCGTCACAACACGCTCGAGGCGTTCGGTGCCGGTAAGGTCCCCATCCTGCTCGTGTCGCCCGAGATGGCGCTTGGGGGCGCCTTCACGGCGCTCTGTGAGGCGGCAACGAGAGCATCCCAACGCCATGAGGGAGGTCACCTAGCCGCAGTTGTCATCGATGAGGCACACGTCATCGCCTCGTGGGGCAGATACTTTCGGCCGGACTTCCAGCGGCTCCCCGGTTTCGTGGCGGATCTGAGGACGCGTCAACACGACCTACGAACGCTGCTGCTGTCCGCAACCATCGATGCCGACCTTCGGCGGCGACTGAGGGACGACTTTGCCGGCGCCGGACCGACTGAGGAAGTGGTCGTTGCCGAGCCCCGCGATGAGTTCGACTTTGTGTGGAATCGCTTCCCAGCGACAAGCGCCCGAGCCAACCTCGTCGTCGAGGTCGCCGACCTCATTCCCCGGCCTGCGATCATCTACACGACGACGGTCGAGGACGCACAACAACTACACGCCCGACTTCGCGAGAGGGGATACAAACGACTGGCCTTGTTCACCGGTGACATCGACGACCCCGCCGAGCGCCAGAGAGTCCTCGACTCTTGGGCATCCGGAACAACCGACATGGTGGTAGCTACATCAGCGTTCGGCATGGGTGTGGACAAGGCAAACGTCAGAGCCATCGTTCACGCGTGCCTTCCTGAGAGCGCGGAACGCCTGTACCAGGAAATCGGCCGGGGTGGCCGCGATGGTCACCAAGCCCTGTCCTTGTGCCTTTGGACGGACGGCGACGCGTCGACCGCGGCGAACCTGGCTATTCACGGGTGGATGCGCGCGGAGACCTCTACTCTCCGGTGGAAGGCCATCCTGCGCGAGGCAAGCTCCAAGGGACTCTTCAGTCACGGCCCCTCAGGCACGCTTCGACTCAAGGTCCGACTCGATGCTAGGCACGATGGGCTCGACCGAGTCACAGGGCAGTTGAACCGGCAGTGGAATGCTGCCCTCTTGACGCTTCTGCAACGATCAGGAGCGCTTCGTATCGTCGGCGAGGAACAGACGACGAGCGGCGCCGAGCTTTGGGTGGCCGACATCCTGCAACCGGAGATCGTCAGCGACGGACCACACCTCGACGAGATTCTCACTCCCTACCTTTCCGTTGGAGAAGGCGAGGCCAAGAAAGCCCGCGAGAAAGCCACGGAACTCGAACGCGCACTCTTCAACGAAGAGGAAGGGTGTTCTCGTACGCTCCTGTTCGACATGGTGGAACCCGCGGGGTCTCCTTGGCCATGTGGGCGATGCTCTGTTTGTGTGGCGGCCGGCGAGCGACCTCGCAACCGACCGAATCACCATGAGTTCCGCGCTCCGTGGCCACACCAAGCTTGGCTTCGGCCGTGCGCTCTCCCTGGAGGTGCTCTTGTCGTCACTCCTGAGGAGCTGGTTCCGCGGCTCGACCGCTTGGTAGGACGCCTCTCCGGACTCGGCATCGAGCAGTTCATCGCGACGGCAGACACACTCGAGGCGCTCGAGCGAGGTGTCTCCGATGCGAACAGCGACCTGGGCTTTACACTCTTGCTGGGAGGAGGCGTACCGCCAGGGCGGCTTCCCACAGCCGTATTCGTCGGCGCGGGTGCACAGGCGCCCGAGACGGCACGGAAGGAGTGCATAGCCCTGCGCAGACACTTCGAGTCGGAGTGGCGAGAACTCCCCCTAGTCTTCGTCCTGCTCGACGGCAGGGGCGCGGGTGCCACGCTATCGCAATACCTCTCCTCGCAGGCCCCAACGGCCGAGCAGGAACTCATCCGCCTGGGGAGTAAACATTGAGCCTTCTGTCGACACCGACGGGGCGACCGGAACGCGTGTTCTCGCTCGTGTCGCTGGTGCGCGCGCTGGGGGGGCGAGTGACGTCCAGTGACGCCAAAGAGTGGTTGGCGCCTCCGTATCGCAGCTCAGAGGACGCCACGCCGAAGGATGAGGAGCGCGTGCGCGAAGTGTTTCGCGTCGCCCGGGACTTGAAGTTGTTGGACGCCGACCAGAATGACTGGGTGAGCACCTGCGCACTCCCAGAAACGCGCCGAGAGTTCGCGCGTCACGTCCACGCGCACTTGTGTGGCCTCACCGGCGACGACCCCGACGCAGTCCTGCTTCGGGCGTACGCGTGGTGTGTCGCCTACGCCGAGGTCAACGGATCAGCCGCGCTGATCAGCAAGACGACCAGCGAGCTTGCTCGCGAGATCGCAGCGGGGCTCGGGAGGAACAGGGAAGAAGACGATGAGAAATCCTTCAACACCACAAAACTGTCGGCGTGGAAGGATTGGATGGTGTTCCTGGGACTCGGCTGGACCGACCTTCCAGGCACCAGCGGCTTCTTGCCCGACCCGTCGAGGCGCATCGAGGAGGAGCTTCTTACCTTGATGTCTTCGAGTGCACGAGTAGACGCAAGGTCATTCGTCGCGGCCGTCGCGAAGAACCTTCCGTATCTCGACGGCGGGCTCTTGTTCGAAGAGGCTTGCAGCACTGGCCTGACTCCACCACCAAAGGGTCAACTCTCGCGCGTTCTCAGCCAGGCGATGCGGGCGCTACAGGACAACGAGGTCCTTCGGTGTTACATGGAGGGCGACGCCAAGAAGGGACTGGGGCTCTTTCCGGACCCCTTGAGTTCAACGAATGCCTTTAGCCATGTTGAAGAACTCTTGAGCCCCCGCCATGTTTGAGCGATACACCTGCTGGGACGCCGCGAGCGCCCCGAGCATCCTCCGGCCGTTGGCGCTCGAGGGCAACGAAGCCATCTTCCGCGCCACGCATTCACCAATCTCCGGCTTGGTGGTCACCGGAACGGAAGCCTACAACGTACCCCGGGCCACCGAAGATGGGCTGCTCGATGCGCTCTCGTCTCCGGAGCGCCGGCATGCGATGTGCGTGGTCGAGGGTGAAGCCGGTTCGGGCAAGTCGCATCTCATTCGCTGGTTTAAGGTCAACTGGCCGAGCGGGAACGACCTGCCGGTGCTGATTGAACGAGCCGACGGGACCCTCGATGGGACGCTTCGGCAACTCAACGAAAAGCTCTCGAAAGAGGCAGGCACGAAGCTGGACTCCATTGTTCCAAGACACAAGCTGACCGAGCAGGGGCAGAGTGTGTCGCTCCTCCTTCAACTCGGAAATCTCTGTCGCTCGGGAACCCTCTCGGAGCCCCTGGGCGACGAAGACTGGTGTGAGAAGCATGGGTTGTCGGACATGCTTCAGTCTGAGGCCGTTAGAACGCACTGGAAGGCGGTGAAACGAATCTTAGAGGTCCTAACCCGAGGCGCCGACCGCGATTCCAAGGTCGCTCGCTTCACCCCTCGCGACGTCCTCGAACTCAAACAACCGCTAACAGGGCTCCGCGGGAAAAACGTTGGGCCTGGAGCAATCAGGTTGGCTCACCTTCTTCGTGAAGAGACCGAAGCCATTGTTTCGGTGCTCGAGAGTTACCCTCCCGGGAGGGACGAGTCTGACGTCTCCGCCGTCGCGCCGACTACGACTAGATTCCTCGCGGCTCTCAATTCCCGCCTCAACCTGGCCATTCAGTCAGCCATGGGCATCAGTGGTGCGGCACTGCAGCAAATGTTCCGGGATCTGCGACGCACCCTCAAAGGGAAGGGCCGGCGACTGGTGCTGCTGCTTGAGGATCTCACCGGCGCACAAGGCCTCGATCAAGAACTCCTTTATGTGCTGCAGGAGAAGTCGACGACGCAGGAGGCGTTCTGTGATCTCGTCAGCGTCGTGGGCATCACGCCGGCTTACTACCGCCAGTACATCGCGCAAGCGAATGTCGTACAGCGGATCACACACCATGTTCGCTTCGGCAAAGCGGAAGGTTCGTTCCAGGTGGTGTCCGCGCTGGAGGCCTCCTCGGAGCAAGTGGCATTCGCGTCGAGGTATCTGCGCGCCGTCCGCGCGGGCGTTGCAGAGATCGACCAGGCCAACCTGGACGGCACCGACGTTAGGAATCGTTGCGAGACGTGCCCGCACCGAGACGAGTGTCATTCGGCTTTCGGCCAGGTCGGGGGAGTGGGTCTCTACCCGCTCACCGAAAAGGCGATCGTGCGGATGTTCTCATCGCTCAGGGATCCGAAAGGCGCAATGTTTCTCCAGACTCCGAGATCACTTATCCAGGCGATCCTTGCGCCTTCGCTTTCCGCCGCCTCGGCGATCCGGGCGGGTACGTTCCCGGTGCCCGCCGTGGAAACCGACTGGCATCCGGCGTCCAAACGAGACGTCCACGGCCTTGCGCATGAGCTGATCGAAAGAGCTCCCGAGGAGCATCGCGATCGACTCAGGGCCACCGTCGCTTGGTGGGGAGAGGGGGGATTCCCGGCGACAGGAGATGCGCCCGGAGAATGGGCCGGCGTCCCTCAAGGAATCTTCCAAGCGTGGGGACTAACTCCACCTGTTGGTGGCGCATTACCGGTGACCATTCCCATTGCGGCGAACCTAACACCACCCGACGCTTCGCCACAGGGGGTCACTAGTCTCAATCCGGAGCCCGTTACTAGCAAGGGGGATTCTAGCCCGGCCACGGCCCCAAAGGCGGCGTCGACGCCTGCCAAGCGCTCGTCTCCGAAGGCGAAGATCGACGAGCAATTCGAGCGGCTGCGCACCTGGACGAAGACAGGGAAAATTGAAGACGATGGCTTCTGGCGCTTGCGCGCCGAGGCCTTCATCAACCGAATCAAGTGGAGGGCAGAAGACATTCCTCACTGGTTCACCGGGGAGGCGCTCGGCGAAGTGCGGCTGCAGGGTTCAGGGAAGACGGATCACCGCAACGTCATCATCCCCTGCGCCCCTTGGGCAGCTAGAGGCCTCGAGTGGTCTGCTCGACTCGAGTACGGAATGCTATCCCCAGGAGAGCATGAAGTCGCCGTCCAGGCGATCAGCATCTTCGCGCAGAGCGTTCGTCGGGTCTCCTTGAGCTGGATTGCTTCGCGCGTGCCCGAGGCGCAGCCCGGTACACCGTGGCAGTTCGACGCGACTGTCGTTCAGGTGCTACTCACGCGCGCGTGGCTTCGCGGTGAGACCTACCCAGGAGCGCCGCTAGTGGAGCAATGGAAAGTCATTCTCTCCGACGATTCCCCCGGAGGAGCCACTCCGAGGCCGGGAGCGATTTCTTGGAGCGCAGCAGTCGACCAGCTTGCAGGCGACTCCTCCCTCCATAAACGCCTGAGGGCCCTCGCCGAGTGCACCGAGGCAATCGCAAACGTAGCGTTCGCAGCGCCCGCCATTCGGTCCCTTGCGGAGAAGGGCACATTCGGAGCGTTCCCTGACAGCCTCCCTGAGCAGCCGATCAAGACCAAGTGGCTGACCGCATTGGCGTCCTCGGCAGCAATTGCTAGGAAGGCGCTGTCAGAACTTCCAGCGAGAGAGATCAGTCGCTTGCGCGGCCGAGCCAGTCTCGTGCTGGATACTGCCGGCACAAGCGATTTCACGGTGTACATCAAGCGTGCTGCCTTGGCGTTCGGGCGTGTTCGACAAGACTTGCCTAACCATGCCGCAGGCGACCTGTCCGATTGGTTCCGCCTCTACGCATCGAAGGAGGGATTTCTGAAGACGGGACCAGGCTCGGAGCACGACCGCCTCCAGGCCTTTCTTGCGGCACGGGCCCTCGATGCCCTGCCAGATGATGCGCCGATTCCCGCACTCCTCGACCAAGCCATCTTGACGCCAGCGGAATCACTCGAGGCGATTCACACTCTCGTTAAGGACACCGCCGCGCTGGTTGATTCGTTGGTCGAGTACCTCGCGCTACACGAGAGCGCCTCATCGACGGTCCGGGATGCGGCGGCCGTGGTCGAGTTTGGAACACGGGTCGCAACCAAGGCCTCGCACCTCAAGCGGGTATCCTCATGAGTCAGGTTCCCTCGGCACAGGGGCGACTGCAGCGCCTCGAGCAACTGGTGCCTCTATGTGAGTCAATCCGCAAAGGGGCCGAGTATGCGACTGCGCTGGCACAGGCTACTGCCGAGGTCAGCAAGGCCGCGGGCCTGCCCGGTAGGCTTGAGAATCTGGAACCTGCACTGCGCGAGCTTCACGGAACGCAGCACCTCCCTGTCGGCGATCTGATCCCGGACCTCGACAAACTAGAGGCGGCCGGGCGCAATCTGGAGCAGTGCGTCAACACTGAATCGTTGAAGGACGCGCGTTTCTCTGTCAAGGACGCGCAGGAGGCCGTTCAGCGGATCGAGGCCCTCGCGACCAGAGCGTGGTCTGCTCGAGTTCAAGCGGAGTTCAGCTTACTGGAGCGCCTTGGAGCGGTTCTGGCGGAAATCCCCGACACCAAGGCGGCGGGAGTGGCGCTCCAGAAGTGGGCGAGACTGGCCCTTGGTCTGTCGGGGACTGGTCCGCCGACAGCCGAGACCGTTGCGCTGTTTGCTAGGGCCCGGGCAGAACTTCCAGGTCGTCTTGAGTCGCTGAGCAAGCTCGGCATCGATGATGCGGTCACCTCGTTCCTCCTGGAGGCCGCCAGCAAGCGCGCGACCTTGGCCAGCGTCACGCCCCAGGTTCTCGATTGGCTCCGTGCGAAGAATGCGCACTCTCGCTTCCGCATTGAGTTGGTCTAATGCCTCTCGCAGACGGAGTACCCATGTCGACTGAAGATGTCCTCCGCGCACTCTACGATCTCGAGAAGCCGCTTCTGCAGCGCAATGACTGGTCGTCGCTGCGAGTGGCGGTCAGCGCCCTCGCGCAACAACTCCTGGGCGCCTTTCCCGACGCGACCCGCCCGGCATTCGACGCCGCCCTGCGGGCACTGCGGCTACAGGGTCGGGTCATGCTGTTTCCGCCATGGGAGGAGCTTGCGGAGCGGGAGCCGGCCGGAACCGTGCAAGATTCCCACACGCAGTGGGAACTCGCTGACGTAGCCAACCTGGATGATCAGGTCCCGCCAACGTGGAGTCGCCGGAAGGTGTTCCTACCCGACTCCCTCGATGGTTGGTTCGTGCGGAGTCGCATCGCCGAACTAACGCGACTCTTGGCATGGAACCGAGAGCGCTTCGGACTCGCGCCAGCTAGTGCGCACGTCGGCTACGAACTGCAAGCACGTTTCCGACCCCGTCGGGTGCCCGGAGGCGTCGACCAAGCGATCAGCCGCCTGACAGGATGCGCGCAGCAGGGACAATTTGCGCGAGCGGCTGATTCGACAGCCCTCGCCCAGGCGATCGAGATAGTCGGCAAGGGTTTCCAGCGATCATGCGGCTACGACACACTCGCCGCCTTCCAAGAAAGGGCCTGGGAGAGCGTGCTGGATTCGCTGTTCAACCCGGGCTCGACGCGGCTTGCGACGATGGTCACTGCCGGTGTCAGTTCGGGCAAGACCTACTCTTTCGCGTTGCCGATCATGACGGTCCTCGTGTACCGCGCACTGCTGAACCAGGGCGGGACGAACCGGGCCCTAGTGGTCTACCCGCGTACGAGCCTTGTCGAGGACCAGTACCACGCGTTCTCGCGGCTCATCGACGGCATCAACGAGGAGTTGACGAGTCGCGGCCTGCAAGTGATCACCGGGAGACCCGCCCTCGACGCCGGTCAGATGCTTGGAGCCAGCATCGGACTGACGGGACCCGGTTCGCTCGCGGAGGTCCTGCCGGAGGTAGCGCGGCGCAAGACGGAGCTAATCCTCACGACGTCGGAGTCGCTCAAGAACAGAATGATCGATTGCCGTGCCTTGAAGACGTACTTTGGTGGCGTGGAGATTGTTGTATTCGATGAAATCCATCTGATGGAGGGGCTGTCAGGTTGCCAGGGCATCTATCTCGTGCGACGCCTGCGCCAGTTGCTACGTACTCTCAGATCGGACGTGGCGTTCGAACCGGCATGGGTGGGTGCCAGCGCTACCGTCGCGGAACCTATTGAACACTGCGCACGCGCGCTGAGCCTCTCCGTTGCCCAGGTGCACCAGATCGCTCCCGACAGCACCGAACTCGAGCGCTTCGCCACTTTCCACCATGTCTTCGTCCATACGCGCCAGGGCAAATCGGCCATCTCGGCCGTGACGAACGGCCTTTCCTGTACGACGCACAACCGCAACGACTCGACGGTGCACTCCCACTACCTGAATCCATCGACCACGCCCAGGGACCCGCGGCCGGGGGCCGCCATCCCCAAAACGATCGCCTTCGTCGACTCACTCAGCACAATCGGCCGCCTTCGCTACACGACAGCGGATAACGAGAAGACCTACAACCCCTTCGGCTCGCCTGCACCTCCATACTACAGTTGGTTCTACCGACCCGCCGCCCGATTGCGCGCCACTAGCACCGAGGTCACATCAATCGAGCGAGTCGCAGGGCCGGGTTCGATGGCTGCAGTGCGCGACTGGTGCGCGAAGTGCTTTCGCGGAGAACCAAGTCTCATCGGAAGGGACGTGCTGCAAACGCCGGAGTTCCATTTCATTCGAACGGCCACTCAGATGGATCGGAAGGCAATTGATAGGGCCACACCACCCGGTCTCACGGCGCGTCTTGCACAACTCCCCGCTCGGGTTGGAAACCTCGATCGCTGCCCGTTCTTGGCGGAAGGGGTTTGCTGGTGGTCCTCGCAGGACGCCGGAGCTCGCCTGCAGGTGGGCCCTGCCTACCTCTTCGCAGACCAGAACCGCGCCATCGCATACACAAGCAAGACCCAGGACACCGAGAACGCAGCGCTCCAAGCTGACGTGAACGACTACTTCTTGATCCCGTCCGAACAACTGTGGGAACGGGCGAACCTGCGCGGACAGACGGTGTCCACGTCCACGCTGCTCGCGTCGCCCCGCATCGAGGTGGGCGTCGACTTCCGCAATGTGCGCGACGGAGTAACCCACAAGGCCCTCCGGAGCGCTTCGTCGTTTCAGCAGAAGGTCGGTCGCGTTGGCCGCGAAGACGGCTCCGACTCGGTCATCGTGACGTTCCTGGCCCACCGGACGACCGATGCCCATTTTGCACATCACCCCGCCCGTCTCGTCGATGCTCAACACCTTGACGCCATTCCGCTCAAGGCCGACAACCCCGATGTAATCAAGTCCGCGTTGTTCACAGCCGCTCTCGATTTCATCGCGACACGACCTCCGGGAACGATCCCTAACGGCGGCGAGCGGCTAGACATCATCGGGACGGGGGGGGCCACCGAATCGTCGTGGGAGTCCAAGGTATTCTCGGTAGCGCAGTACCTTGCCACGCACCGGATGCAGGCATGCGCCTTCATGACAACGGCGGTGGGGAACGTGCCGTCGGCAGATGCGAACGGTGCTCTCGACGCACTACTCTCGATGCTCCGCGGCCTGACCGTGAATCTGCTGGGTGCGTTCCACAGTGCGGGTTCGGCTGCGCACTGGATTCAGTCCAATACGCTCCCCGCCGCCGTGCCGGCCTTCGGCACAGTGCTTGAACAAGCAGAGGCGTTGCGAACGGATGCGTTGCGGTGCTCGGCCCACGTAGGGGTATCCGCGGCCATTCAGGGCATGCTTGCGGAACTCGCCAAGACCTCACCATCTGGACAGGCACTGCAGGCCGGTGCGATCGCAGTCCAGCAGCACGTCATCGCCGTATCTCCGGCTGACCCCTCTCTGTTCGCGGTACTCGGAAGGGCACACGCTCTGGCCGCTTCATTCGGGACGATTGGCCTCGCCGCCTCTTACGCAGACGTTCGCCTAGGCTACGAACTCGTCCGCGGCTTCGAGCAGACTGGTCCGCAGCAGACCCGCCGCATGTCGCTGTTCTACTTTCACAGCCTGTTGACCACGCTCGCTCCGTTTCGGCTCTTCTACCCTTTCGGGATGGCTCGAACGCTGTTTCAACACGTCAACGCCAAGGATGTCACCATCATCCTCCCGGATGGAAGCCGAGACGTCGAGTCGATAGCCACCGCACTGTTTGAACTGCTCCCAGGATCTTGGAACTACCGCTGGCAGTCGCCGAGAAAGTCACCGTGTGGCCGTATCGAGCAACTGGGCGGCTCGGACGCACGCTACGCCAACCTCAACCAACTGGAAGCGCTGGGCGCCGTCTTCGAAGCCACTGCGGAAGGCCTGCGCGTCTCGGACCTTCCTTCGGAGATGCCGCAGTTCGGCGCCGACGACACCCTGCCCATCTACCGGCCTCGCGTCCTGCCGATGCGCATCTCGCACTACCGACCAACGGTGGACCGGACGACATGCCTCGTCGCCGATGATGACGAGACGCCGCGGACCAACGATCCATCGGCGCCCGAATGCCCGACGCTTCCTAGGGCCTTCCCCGTCACCTGGTACCGGGTCAGCGGTTGCAACAATCGGGTCCCCGTTCGCGGCCCCGAGGACGTCTCGGTCGGCGTGGGGGCCCATGAATATCCGGCATTGGGCAGATGCCTGTTCGACGAAGTGACGTTCTCGACCGACATGAAGACCGACACGTTTGTGTATGCCATTGATCGAACGTACGGCGTCGGGGCCGTCGAGAGTCCGCGCATCTACTATCGGAAGGGCAACCCGCATCAGTGGGCCGCCATCGGAGATCACGCCAGCCAGACCGACGGATTGACCTTTCACCTCAAGGCCGCCACTCTGGTCGACGTCACTCAGCAGGCAACTACTGCGGCCGGCTTCCTTAGGGGTGAACTTCTCATCCGCGCCCTGCGCCGCTTCTTCCTCCGCGAGACCGGGGCCGACCCTTTCCAGGCGGACATGCTACGGAAGCTGGTGTTGTCACAAGTCCTCGAAGCCGGGACGACACTGTCCACAATGGACTCGGGTGACATTCGACGGGCCATCTCCTTGATTGATCAGCAGCGTTTCAATGTCCTTCGCGATGGCCTGATCGATGGCCTGGTCGCTGGTACGTCTGGCAACGAGCGCGCACTTCTCCAGGCACGTTACGTGGATTGGTACGATCGAGCATATCCCCGCATTGCCACTGCCCAGACTGCTAGTGCCCGATTCGACGCGGCGTGGCTGCAAGAGACCGCTAACGACATCCTGGTTCACAGCGTGGCCGTCCTGGTCGAGGGCGCAGTAGCGTCGCTAGTTGGCGCTTCCAACGGAGACTTGAGCTATTTCTACAGTCCGTCGAAGCGTGAGGTGTACCTCTTTGACGGGGTCGAAGGGGGCAATGGATACGCCGAGACCGCACGACGCTTCCTTCATATTCCGCCGCTTCAGCGACTCCTACACTCCCGGAGCAACAAGAAGCACTCGCTGCCTGATGTCGACGGGTTCCAGTACCTCGAAGAAGCCATAGGCGACTGCCCAGGACAACTCACGACGCGCGTCGTATTTGAAGCAATACTACATGGCGTTACCGACAGCGCCGCACTGTCCTTCCATGCCTCCACGTCCTCTGACTTGCAGGCACGGATCAACCACGAGTTCAATAGCGTCTCTGGCAGCACTAGTGTCGTGGCCGCATTGAGGGCGACCTGGCCGACCGTGTTCAGGGCATGGCAGGATCTGCTCTGGATCCAGGTGCTGCCGGAGCGCTTCGCCTCCTCCCTTGTCTCAGCCGACGTTGTTTCTGGCTTGGAGGACCTCCGTACGCGGACGCACGTTTGCGTCACCGGTTGCATCGAGTGCGTGGACAATGGCGATGGCTCCGTGCACGGAACTCAAGCGTCGAGTGAGCACGTCAGCCGTGGACTCATCGACCTGCTGCGGCAGCGCGTGATTAGCAGGGAGCGAACCGCCTACCTTGACATTCCTGCGGGGCAGTCGATCGGGGCGGCTCTGCAGCACAACGTTGGGCAGCCGGTGCTGGACGTGAGTGGCGACCCGGTAACCGCGCTGATCGATGATGGCGGGACACCGCGCCAGATCCTATTGACCAAGGCACTCTCGACGGTGTCATCGGCGCACGGTGTCTGGCCTGGCGGAGCGTTATTGCGTCCATTGAGTCACGAGCGCTTCGAGGTGTCCGTTCCGTTCGTTGCTTCCTATCGCGACGAAAGACCCCTTTCATGAGCGCGGTGGATGGCTTTCTTGCGCCTGTTGTTACGGAAGTGCTACTGACCGGACTGGCCCGCTTGCGGACCGAAGGCACAGCAGCACATCTGTACTTGGGCTCCCCTTGGCTCTCGAACTTCCCCCTCTTCCCTGGTGTGTTTGCCGGGTCGTTCCCTCACCTTCTGCCGGACACGGAACCGAGCGCGGTAGCGACAATCGCGGACATCGTGGCCGCCTGGAAGGCACGAGGTGGCCTAGTGACAGTGTTGGTCCAGAACTACGACAGGACCGATTGGCCGAAGAAGGACAATCTCCGCAGCAACCAAGAGGAACTCAGGTTGCTCGAACGCTGCCTAGACGCGGGCGCGGACGTTCTCTTCGGCAAGGGCTTCCACTCGAAGTTCATCCTGTGCCCAGACATAGTTGTCAGCGGGTCGGCAAACATGACTTACTCCGGGTACTATCGGAACCTCGAGCAGATTCACGTCCACCGGGCTGGCTCAGCTCCAACTGCCTATGCAAGTGAGCGAACCGCCTGCCTCAATCACGTCACCACTGCCGAGGGACTGGGGCTGTGTGTGGCGCCGGCGCACCTCATGGGACGCCTCCTACGCACGAATGTGAACGCCCTCGAATCCTATGTGGCCGCCGCCGCATAGTTGTTTGTCGGTCGTCTCGCGGGTCATCTGCGAGATGGGATTCCTGCTTGATCCGATTCTTGTCCCTGTTGCAGTTGGCGCGTTCGATAACCTCATCTCAATGGCGCGGGCAACGGACTGCCTGCCGAACGCTGGCCATCAGTCATTCGACCCCATACCAAGCCTCTGTACTGAACAAGAAGGAAGTTCGCGAGGAGTTGAATGTCCTTGGACGTATTCTGGATCTCATTCCACCGGCGCTGTTGCCCTGGACCGAAATCCCAATAGCCCTCAGTCCATCTACACACTTGCCTGAGAGGTTGTAAATCGGCGCCGAAGGCCTCCTCGGCAACGACTTGGCTTCCGCGATGACGGTCGGCCATGGCGTCCATCAGAAAGCCAAGGCTGACAACCCCTGCGCCGTGAAGCAACCGCGATTTCTTTGGTGGTAGCGCCCACGCGTCGGCGAAGACGTGTCTCACGGCACGCCAGAAGTGTTTGACGGTCTCGAGGATACGCTCGTTTGGTTCCACAGACTCGGATTCGGTACGGCAGCGATAGAGGACACCATCGCTCAGACTGTTTTCGAGAAACCTCAGGATCGAGTTGTCCTTGATGACTCCATCGGGGGACGTGGGCGTGTGAATCATGCCTTTGAGCGGCGAATCGGGATCGCGGTTAAGACGGTCGGCCAGCAAGGCCGGGAACTGCCTGCGACGTAGGAGGGTTGGCAAGAGCACCTGGGTATCGGGCAGGAGTTCATAGATCAAGCCCTTCGGGAGAGGCTTCGTCGAATTCACGAGGATGAACTGCTCTTTCTGTTCGCGAACGTCTTGTGCGACGAAGACCACTGCGAAGATTGGGAAGGACTCCACACGGCTGTCCCGGATCGCAGCCAGCCGCTGTTGCCCGTCGACAACGAAGCCGGGCTTGTCCTCTTCCGGGAGGCTGGGATCCCAGGGGATTCTCAACCTGCCAGCAACTGAGTAGGCCTGGCCGACAACAGGCGTTGCAGCTGAGTCGGCTTCGAAGGCCAGCGGTCGGTCGAACGCGATGACGACCGCGTTTGGGATCATGGCATCTGCGGTCTCGAGATAGTTTCGTATTTCAGCAATGTGCGAGAGCACTTCGGGACGCTGATAGCCTCCCAACTCTCCGTTGGGGCCCCTTCGAATGCGCGAAACAGCAGCGAAGGTCCCTACATGCTTGCCGTCAAAGCCGAAAGCGTACAGCTCCCTTCCGGACGGGAGTTGAAGCCGGATGGCTGGAACCTGGATCTCAGCGGCGGAGGTCACACTTGGTCTCCCTCAAGAGAGCGGCCCTTGGGCAACGGACACCGTGTCGATCGGTTGAGGCAGTTGGGCCAGCGTCCCACGCAGTCGCTGGTAGGTGACCCACAAGTTATGGAACCCTCGGCGACGGTTTCGTTCGGCACCTCGGAAAAGGATTACCTGGTAGCCCAAGGCTCGACAGACTGCGCACGAACACTCCCGCCACGGGCGCGCGGTAAGCACATCACGGTAAGCCACACTGTGGTCGCGCTTACCATCGATCAGATGCTCATACTCGGTGAGACACTCCAACACTCTGTCGACCGAACACAGGTCTAACTCGTACTGCCTTAGCGATTCCATGCACCGGCCTTCAAGGAGGCGCGCGCGGTCCTGGGCGATCCTGCCCGCCTGAATGTCTCGCTGGAGCCTCGGGTTGCCGTCCACCTGCGGCACTCGGACCGCCGTGAAGGTCCGATCCGAGGTGTAGTAGTTATCCTTCCCATCCTTGAAGGCCTGCCGAAGGGGTGATGTGCTGTCGAAGCTAGCGACTCCGTACGCAGAGAACGCCGGGATATTGTGAGGTCGAGTAACGCCAAGAAGGTGCAGGCGCACTTCCGGTCGACGAACCTCAGACACCGCTTCGAGAACGGCCAGGATCTCCGGCGTCTTTAGCGGAACAAGGCCGCCAAGTGCGATGTACTGAAATCCCATCGCCTGAAGCGACTCCACCGCTCGCCGATAAGAAGCGGGGCTCCACCCTTGTGCAACGCCCATGGGCTCGAAGGAGTACCCGCCGTGCGCATGGCCTTGAAGAAAGGCCCGAGCAAGGTCGAGCGTCAGTTCCTGTCGCCTGCGAGCGTCGGGGGGCGCGCCCTCTCCTAGTCCGAACAGCGTGTCCCAATCGGGCCGGTACGCGAGAATCACATGATCGACGGAAATGCCATAGTCACAGCCGATCGTCCCATAGAAGTCCAGAATCTCTGTCACCGTGAATGGCGGCGACTCCTCGTTTACGTAGCTAAAGGCGCCGCAGTCCGCCATCAAGAGAAGGCGACACGGATCTAGCCGGAAGAACTCGCGGCCGCCTCGCCGCATTAGTCGGTGTCGCTGCGCCACTGTGTAGCGTCCACCCGCTCCACCCTTACCGTCGACTATAGCCTTCGACACCAGGAGGCCATCGTAGGGTGGAGAGTCGAAGATTTCGTGAGCGTAGAGGTCGTCCTGATGGCGAATCCGAAGAGAGTCGCGCGTTTCGTCCATGAAGTCGAAGCTCGGATCGACGAGATCCTGGCTGTCCGGGAAGAAGAACCTCATCGGCCTCAGCCAGCCAGGTACGAGCGTAGGAGAGCGTTAGAGAGCAGCTTGATGTGGGCTGGCGTATTCTGAACCTCATTCCATCGAAGTCCCTTGAGCGTCTCCCAGGCACCCGAAGTCCACTGACAGGCCGGTCGTATCTTCGCGAGTTCCCGCTCCGCATGCTTTCTAGCGCGCTTGCCAGAGACATCGACGCCGCTCATCACGCGATCCATGAGCCTACCCATGGACTGGATGCCCGCGCCATGCATGAGCCGACTGCGCGTAGGCGGGAACCCCCAGGCTTCCGGAAAGACCGCCTTGACGGCGGACCAGTAGATAAGGAGCAGTCTTCGAATCGCGGGAAAGTCCGTCTCTCCCGTTGCAATGTTGCGATATGGAAAGAGGCAGCCCGACGGTGAGTTGAGGCTCTCACTGAGCATGGCCACTACCGCCGTATCTGAAACCACGTTCGTCTTCCGGTCGGCCGGCGCTGCCGACGCTCTCCTGATCAGTCCCCTGAAGGGCGATTCGGGATCCTGGTTGAGCACGTCACAGAGAGCGGAGGGGATTCGTCGCGCCGCCATGTTGGCCGGTAACGCTCCGGAGATCGCTGGGAGTAGTTCCGTGATTAGGCCGCGGGGCAGCGGCTTGGCACTGTTGATTCGGAGAAACTGCTCTCTTTGCAGTTCCAGATGCTCCGCCACAAAGGCGTTGACTGGAACTGGAAGGCCCTGGTCCTTTAGACGCGACAGGGCAATCGCACGCTGCTGGCCGTCGACGATCCAAGCCGGCTTCGCCTCGCCGTCCGTCGGAAGAGGAATTTCGATCGTGCCGACGGCCGCGAGGCCTCCGTCGACTTTGGGCCCTCGCGCCTCGACAAACCGTATCTTCGAGGACAGGGCGAGGATGATCGAGTTCGGGAAGAGGACGCGCCCGCCATTCAAATACTCCACGATGTTGTTGATGTGCCGCCGGACTTCAGGACGCTGATACCCGAGCAGGTGACCGCCCTCATCGCGCGAGACACGCGAAATCTCGGCCAGACGGAGGAGTTCCTTGCCAGTTAAGGCGAAGAGGTAAAGAGGGTGAACTCGGTCTTGCTCGATTCTGAGAGCGCGGCGGCGAATGACCTCGCGACGTCTACGCGACACGGTTCCCTCCCCGTCTTCGTGCCTCCTTCAGATACAGTCGCTTGAAGCGGTGAGCTTCGCACGCAAGGCCCCGGCTCCTCATTCTCCGGAGGAGCGAGGTGTACGAAGCACGCTTCGGAGAGCCCAGGGCAGAACGAATGTAGTGACGCACATCTTCGTCTCCTTGCCGAATGCCTTCGTGACCCGACGGTCGCCGCTTGAGCCGTCGCATCAACTCATCGTAGCGAGTGCGCAGCAAGCGCACCTTGAAGTGATGGTCCCCGACTCCTTGGATGATGTGCCTGGCAACACAGGCGTGAAGGGAGGCTAGCGGCCCGCCCACCAGGTGACGGAAGCGGGCTTCGCAAGGAACGCAGTAGCGCTCGAGCGCGCTCCCCTTCAGGCCCCGAGAGCTCGAAACAAGAACGAGCGGTGTCTTGCGGTGTGCCCCCAGTGCCCTCGAAACGTCTCCCTCGATCGCCGCGACGTAGCGGGGTGAACCAACGATCAAGTAGGTGGCTTCGACATCACGTTTGATCAATTCGGCCAGGCTTCGTGGCCCCTTCCAACCAGGGATGGGGAGCGCGGCCAACGCGGTCCACCACTCCAGAAGTTCGGCGGGACTCTCGCCAACGGAGTCCTTGTGGCCCTTGGCAAAGGTCGCCGAGTAACCACGAATGGGTGTGCTTGCACCGATGAGTCCGTACCCGGCGGACAGCACCCAGAGCTTCGCGTCAAAGCCTTGGTCAATAGCGAGCCGCGGGAGTGATCGCACGACCGCCCAATGGTTGCCCGAGTACACGTCTATGGCGCGACTGGGTTCACCGGAAGGAGCCTTGAGCCGTTTCCACCATCGTTTGGCACGCTCAGTGATCGGGCCCCTCGGAACGGACCGAAGCCGTAGGGCAGGAGAGATCGCCACGGCCTTTCGATCCGTGCAGCTAGCGATGATGTGAAGCCTCGGGGACCGGGCATTGGGAGCGTTTCGAGTCACAGGTGCTCAAGGCCCTTACAGCTCGGGCCGCTCCCAGGAGGTGGCGGCGAAGGCACTGTGGTTGTGAATGCTCTCGTGGTTGACCGCGTGTACTCGAAACCAACGGACCCGCGAGTCCGCCTTGAGTTGCGCAGCAACGTTCCGCACCATGTCTTCGACGAAGACCGGGTTGTCATAGGCCTGCATGGTCACGTGGCGCTCGTCGGGCCTCTTCAGCAGTGGGTATACAGGCGCTGAGGCGGATCGTTCAGCGATCTCAACTAATTCCTCGATCCAGATCAGGGCCGGTTCTCCCGACTCGGTCGGCTGGCTGCGAACCTGGACGTGGATCTGCCCTCGTTGGTTGTGGGCACCATAGTCGCTGATCGCCTTGCTGCAGGGGCATAGACTCGTCACGGGAACCTTCACTCCCAGGACGAAGTCCTCGGCCGCCCCGTTTGCCTCGCCCGTGAAGGAGCACTCGTAGTCCATCAGCCCTTGCGCACCAGAGACAGGGGCCACCTTCTGGAGAAAATAGGGGAAGACGACTTCGACATGAGCGCTCTCACCGTCAAGCCGTCGCTTCAACTCTCGGAGCAGCGTGGGCAACGTGTGAAGGGTGATCTCGCCTCGGAACTCGTTGAGCACCTCAACGAAACGGCTCATGTGAGTGCCCTTGAAGTGATGCGGCAGATTCACGGACATGCTCACCCGGGCTATCGTTTGCTGCCTTTCGCGCTGCCGGTCCAAAACCACGATGGGATACCGCAGGTCGCTGACGCCTGCCTGGTCGATCGGTGTCTCACGATCGTCGTAACCACCCTGCACGTCCACCATAGTCTCCGTCATGCCCATCTCACGCATGCCCCCCCTCGTATACAGCGCCAGCGGTGCAGGTCTCATGCAAGACAACCTTAGACAGACCGGGCAGGAGTGGCCTGAGCCGGTCGTAGATCCAGCGAGCTAGGACTTCACTCGTTGGGTTGTCGAGACCCTCGATCTCATTGAGGAAGTTGTGGTCTAGTTGATCGTAGAAGGGCCCGAACGCTCCCTTGATGTCGGCGAAGTCGATGACCCAACCGGTGTTGTCGCCTATTGGGCCGCGCACGAAGATCTGCGCGCGAAAGGAATGGCCATGAAGACGGCCGCACTTGTGCCCCTCGGGAACGTGAGGCAGGCGATGCGCCGCTTCGAAGATGAATTCCTTGAACACCTCCCCTTGATCTCGGCTCACGGGATGCCGATGAACTTGTGGGTCTGCAGACTCAAGCGCCAGCGTGGATGGTCCAAGCAGTAGCGGACGGCAAGGTGGGTGTTGCCATCTCTCTCTGGGCCGTCCATCGGCTGGAGGAAGAAGTGCCTGAACTGGAGCGTCTCATAGGCTCGCGGTTCAGCGAGAGCCTGGGGGAAGACCAGCTTCAGTTCGTCGCCGGACCGCTGGACGAGCTCAGCTCCGCCCTTGGGGCTAACGCAGATCCAGTCGATTCCCGGTGGCGCTGGCCGCGTGCCATTGGTTTCAATTGCTACCTGGAATCCCCTTCGGTGCATCTCCTCAACGACGGCGCCGTCGAGTTGCAAGAGCGGCTCGCCACCAGTGAATATGGTCCAAGCGTGGGCGCGATCGGCGCGATCAGTGGCGGGCCACTTGGTCTCGATAGCAGCCGCCAGCTCACTGGCTGTTTCGAAGACCCCCCCGCCGGGACCGTCGGTGCCCACGAAGTCCGTGTCGCAGAATCTGCAAACAGCGGAGGATCGATCCCGCTCGTGACCGGACCACAGGTTGCAGCCGGCGAAGCGGCAGAACACTGCGGGCCGCCCGAGGTTGGCTCCCTCGCCCTGGATAGTTAAGTAGATTTCCTTGACCGCATACGTCATGCCGTGGTCTGAACCTCCGAACGGTAGCGGCCGGGATCCTTGAGACGGTTCTCGGCGAAGCCCTTGAGACGAAGAACGCAGGCATCGCACTGGCCGCACGCTTCCCCATTGCTGGAAGGGTCATAGCATGTACAGGTCAGGGAGTAGTCCACTTGCAACTCGACCCCCTTGCGGATGATCTCAGCCTTGCTCAGGTGGAGGAGCGGCGTGTGGATCCTGAGTCGCTGCGTCCCTTCGACACCCGCCTTCGTAGCCAAGTTGGCCATTCGCTCGTACGCCTCTATGTACTCGGGCCGACAGTCCGGATACCCGCTGTAGTCCAGCGCGTTTACGCCGATGAACACGTCACCGGCACTCAGAACCTCAGCCCAGGCAAGAGCGAAGGAGAGGAAGATGGTGTTCCTAGCCGGCACGTAGGTCACCGGTATGTCCTGGCTCATCTCTTCAAGTTTCCGGCCCTTCGGCACGGGGATATCGCTGGTCAGCGCCGAACCACCGAAGGCTCGAAGGTCGATCTCCGCCACTACGTGCTGCGCAACTCCGGCGTCAGCAGCGATGCGCCGGGCTGCGTCGAGTTCGGCTACGTGCCGCTGGCCATACCGGAAGCTGAGAGCATAGACCGCGAAGCCATCTCTCTGCGCGATCGCGAGGACGGTGGTCGAGTCGAGCCCGCCGCTGAGTAGGACAACGGCCTTCTTGCTCGCTCTCGCCATCAGGCCCTCCATGCCTCGCTTGGAGGCATCCCGGTCCTATCCGGTCCTTGTGCCGCTCAGGTCGAAACTGCGCGATAGGGGCAAAGGCCTTGAGTCGAAACTGTAGCTCTAGGGCGGAGGCAAGTCAACAAATTACTTCGATGAGCGGGTCTATCGCCCGGGATACTGCACAACACCGACGGCCCGCCTCGTCGCCTGGGACGTACAGCTCGCAGCCTTAGGGCCCGCGCGCCGTTGTCGTCCAAGTCGAGGCTCAGCGCGCAACCCTCCCGCCGATGGCGCTCTCTATGCGCGCGAGCCGCATGCCGATTTCCTGCAACGGGCCGACCCGCTCCATCACCTGTCGAGCCTCGGTCAGAAGTTGGGTCGCAGCGGCGTGGAAGGCCCGCACGTTCTGGTCGAGAGTCTCCAGAGGCTCGGTCGTTCCCTTCCTGCGCTCGTAGTCCCGCCTAACCGCGGAAACGAGACACTCCGTGATCGAGCGGCCGGTAATGCGCGCCTCTCGGGCGTATTCGTCCCAGATCGGAAGCGGCAGCGTGACGGACCAGGCCTTGCGAGTCTCCCAGCGCGCCCGAGCCTTCTGGAGGTGCTCGGCCACGAGTTCGCGCAGGTCCGCGCCGAGGGTTGCATCTCGTGCGAGGCGGCTCTGGACATCGTCGAGCTTGTTGGCGCCCAAGGCTGCGAGTAAGCCGATCTCGCCGCGCGTCGGGTCGCCTGTGAGGGCCCGCTTGAGGCGGGATTCCGCCTCTTCCTGGTTCAGGTGGAAACGCTCGAACAGCGGCATGAACAGCCTCCCTCTTCACTCACCGCGGGAACGGAATCGGCTCACCGTACGGCCAAGCTCCTGCATCAGGCGGAAGGGCGCGGGAAGGGCTTTCGAGAGCTTGCTGAAGGCGGCTCGCACAAGGTCTCTCGCCGCCCGCTCAGGGTCCTGCTCTGCCCGGCGCATGATCTGAGGTGCCTGACGAGCCGCGCCGATGCCACGGACGATGCCGGGCAACAGGGGCTCCCTGACCGAGCCCATGCGGGTCGGCCCGACCTGCGCGAGCGCCTGGTGGAACCCCGTTAGGAAGCGCTGTTGGAACTGCGGAGACCGGAGCTGGTCGCGTGTCCAACCGAGCTTCTCCGGCACCAGGATCTGCACGTCGAGAGCCCTCCCGCGAACTGAGTGGAGGAAGTTGTTGCGGATCCCCTCGCGCTCGAGGAAGGGATAGGCACGGTCCACGGCCCGTTGGACCACGTGCGCGGACTCCTCGGCACTGAGGCCCATGCGCTCCAGCTGTTCGGCTCCCGTAGGAACCTGCAGGCGAACAGAAAAGACACGCTCACTACCCCAGTCCCGTTCCGGGTTCTGGAGGAGGCTCAGCGCCTCCGGCCGTTCGTCGCCCCCTGCTCGCGCGCTGCCTTGGGCTTGGCGTTCATGGTCAAGAGCGAGCGTCACGACGACGGCGGCGGCGACCGCCGGCCCGCGCTCTTCGGGTCGCAGCGCTGGAACCTTGCGTTCCGGTTGGGGCGCTCTCTCTTGGACCCGCGCCTCGACCCGGCCCAACTCATCAGGGCGAGCCCCCGCTACGGGGTCCAGGCTGGGCGCAAGGCGCCGGATTTCATCGGGGAGCCGCACTTCGAGGGCGGCCCGCACTAGCTCCGGTTCGAGGCTGCCGGGAGGGCGGGCGGGCTGGCTGCGCTGGTTGAAGTACACGGTGGCGTGGAGG
>Ga0137361_10000029_pt1 | contig 50919 bp, 41 predicted proteins | sample Mad1_80_16metaG_FD_104923 | JGI IMG/M metagenome (GOLD analysis project Ga0137361, IMG submission 104923) | Vadose zone soil microbial communities from Angelo Coast Range Reserve, California, USA - Mad1_80_16 metaG | ecosystem: Environmental > Terrestrial > Soil > Vadose zone | place: USA... | reverse complement strand
TCGCCTTCTGATACGCGATTACGCAACGTGGGAGGTGGTCACCAACACCCCTGAATCTGTTCTGCAGGCACTGGATATCGAGTTGCGTTATAAGACTTCTTTTTGGGACGCACTTATTCTTCAAGCTGCTGAAAGTTCAGGCGCATCGATCCTCTACTCCGAAGATCTGGCAATGGGACAACGCTACCGAGCAGTTCGGGTTATAAACCCGTTGATCTAACCTATAGGCACACAATAGAGATCTTTCGACAGGGATCTTGTCTATCGAAGGAACTCAGAAGACTGACTGGGGCGCACTGCAAAAGCTGATGCTCTTGCTCGCGAACACGACGTTGTACTAGAACTCAAAAACGGCTATAGGGCAGATCGGTGGACTGGAGGGAGGCTTTCCAGCCGGGCGTCCGCCTGTCGCATCTCGCGGAAAAGGTGGAGGTTGGAGGACATGATGACGCCCGGGCTGAGGTGCACTTTTGGAGGGAAGGCGGTCTTGTTGGTCAGATGATCGGCCATCAATCGGATGGCGATTTGTCCCTGGCGGTGGGGCTGTTGGTAGATCGATGCGGTGATTGTTCCTTTTTGCAAATGAGGCGACATCTCTGCGAACAAGTCCGTCGCTATCAGTTTTACTTTGCCAGCCAAACCGCGCTCCGCGAGTGCCCGACAGACAGGCAAGCAGTTCACGGTGTTGACGTAAATTCCTGCGAGTGTTGGCACACGGCGAAGCAGTTCAAAGGTTTTTTGAAAACTTTCTTCCTCATCCTCGTGTCCTTCGATGATGCGAATAATTCTTCCTCCATCGCAATGCTTCGGAAACGTATCGGTGAAGCCATCCGCTTTTTTTCGGTGATCTTCTGCGCTCAGCATGCCCGCGATAATCGCAACCTTCGCGCCCGGCTGGACTAGCTTCCCCATCAACTCACCGGCAAGTGATCCATTCGTCCAAGGTTCGACGCCCACGACGCAGGAGCGCTTGCTGTCAGGAGCATCCGTCGAAACGCAAACCACGCGAATCCCTTTCGATTCGGCTTCATCAATCAGCGGTTGCAAAGCTTTCGGATTGCCTGCGGTCAGAAGAATTCCATCGACTCGGGACGCGACGAGTTCCTGAAATGCGTCGGTATCGCCTTCGCCCAGCACTTGCACGGGACGATTGACGAACTGCATGCCCAAATTTCCCGCGCGTCGTTCTTCGTCCAGAATTCCGCTCCACAATTGGTCGTAAAAAAAATGAATTTCGCGCGGAACGCAAACTCCGACCTTCAGATTGTTTTTGGCGACCGAAAGCGCCCGGGCCGCAAGATTTGGCGTGTATCCCACTTGTCGCGCCACTTGCAAAATTCGTTGGCTCGTTTCCTCGTTGATGCCGGGACGCCCGTGCAACGCACGATCCACGGTGCCAATGGACACTTTGGCGAGTTCCGCAATCAAATGAATACCGCGCCGTTCCTTAGTCATTGCAGCAATTCTCGGCTTTTTCGGTCAAGCGGGCAACAAATGCATTGTCATCGACACTCCAAAGAAAAAGGGCGGCTTGTGCGGCCGCCCTTTCCCGGAATCCAGGAAATGCAACGATTACCAGCTGAATTTGATCATCATCTGCAGTATGCGGTGGCCAATGGTGTTTGTAGCGTACCCGAAATTGGGGTTTCTAAGAGTCCCGCCACTGTTAAACGAAACGTTCAAATTTTGGTCGCTGTTGAGGAACGTGCGATTCGGGTGGTTGATGAAGTTATAGCCGGAGAAGCGGAACTGAAGCTTTTTGTTCTCCGACGGTCCGAAAGTGAAATTCTTGAACAAAGACACGTCCGTATTAAAGAATCCGGGCCCGTCAATGCCGGGAAAATGTAGGCGCCTTGCTGGCCGGGCGTAGCGAACGGCGAGAAGCAAGCACCATTGATGTACTGGTGCGCCTTCAGGCCGCTTCGCGGATCGCAAGTCAGCGCTGGCATCAATGTAAGGTCCCCTGAGCCAAGCACGTTTGAGGTGCTAGCCTGAATCGGAACCGCAAGCGTCTTGCCCATGAATGTCGTGCCAGCCGGGATGAAGGCGGAGTAGTTGAAATTCGAGCTTACCGAAGCCTGCAAATCCGCTCCGGTCTGGTACTGGCCGATGCCAGAAATTTGCCAGCCGTTCGCTAACTGTTTCGCGAACCGGCTGGCATTGGCCACTTTGGGGAACTCGTAGACATAGGCCACGTTGAAAATGTGCGTGCGATTGTTCGGAAGCGTTCCGTAGTTGTTCCTGAGAACGGTCGGGTCGCCGATCGCCGAACCGCCCTCACCGCGAATGCCGAGAGCCTTGCCGAACGTGTAGTTGGTCAGGAAAGTGAGCGGCCCGGACTGCTTGTTCCAGGTCACCTGCAAGCTGTTGTAGTTGGAATACATCTTGTGGTCAATGATCTTCGCGGTGCCGAGGCAATTATTTGCGGCGACGCAAGGACCGGAGTGAAGTGGGCGCGCATTGTTCACCTGGCCGGTAGTGTATCCGTTGCCGTGGTTACCGTCCGGATGGTCACAAGAACTACCACTGCCGTTCGTGACCGTGGGATCGCAGTTCGGCAACCAGCCGCATACGGTCGTGCCGGTTGAATTTGGCGTGGTACCACAAACCGCGGCATTGAACATCGCTGTCACGCCAATGTCGTTGATCTGGTCAAAGTTGTTGTTCCAGTTGCTTAGATAGTCGGATTTACTGCCAACGTAAGCGACTTCCAACTGGCTCTTCAAGGGCAGCCGTTGAGCCAAAGTGAAGCTGTAGCTCTGAGTTCGTGGCTCCTGGTCGTCATTGGGATCCAAAACTGTGACTCCACTCGGCGCGCTTAAATTGACGCCGGGTCCGAGTGACTTAATTGTCGGACTCCACAACGTCGGGGACGCGAACGATCCCCGAACGATGCCGTAAGCCCCATTCTGCACGTTCTGCTCGTCATGGAAGTGGTACATGCCGTATCCGCCGCGCAGCACCGTTTTGCCGGTACCAAAAAGATCCCAGGCAAAACCGAGGCGCGGATTGTAGAAGAACAACCTACTTGCCGAACCCGAGAGCGGCGTGGTGGGATACTCACCTAGCCGCTTTTGCCATCCTACCATGTTTTCAGCAACTTGCATGACAACCGCATGAACATTGGCGGTTTCTACGGTCTCGCCTTTTTCAACTCTTTCAATCCTTTCGCGCATTCTGTGAGTTAGCGGCCATTTTGCTGCACTGGCGACTTGAACTGCTGCATTTTGGTGCCGGGTGTAGCTGAAGTGTAGCTGGAATTGTGCTGGAGTGCATATTCTTTCAAAACGAAGTTGGTAAGTTTTTATGCAAACAAAGGATTTTGCGAGTAGCCGGAGGGCGAGTTTTGCATTTGAGTGACGTTTAAAATTCCTGAAACACACCTTCGGTTTCAACTGCTCCGCCACTTTTACTTCAACCCCGCTTGCGGGGTTCTATCCTGTCAGCCAGAATTGATCGTGAGCTAGGATCACGCCTTCATACATTGACGGACATTTCTCTCGCGTGACAAGCATATCCTCCGTCGCAGTTTCCGCGGTTCGGCACGGGGTTCGGTTTCTCGCTATGTGGACGAGAGGCTTGACTTTGGCGAGAAAAATGGCGAGATTATGGCGAGATTAAATGACGGCGTTGTGACAAGAAATAATGCAGTTGTGGCGCGATTGACGGCGAGATTATGGCGAGAAAATATATCCACGAACTCATTGATTGGCCTGGATTTACGTGGGACGCAAAGACACTTGTCCCATTGCTCTCTGGAGTCAGATTGCGTCAAGGACTATTGCTCGGCAAGATGCGGGGCTACGGTTTTGCCTCACAGTGGACCGCAACACTGAAGGTGCTGACGGAAGAAACGATCAAATCCAGCGCGATCGAAGGAGTAGTCCTTGATCCAGAGAATGTCCGCTCGTCTCTCGCTCGCAGGCTTGGACTGGAGGTCGGAGGACTCAAGGTCCACAAGGATCGATATGTCGATGGTGCCGTTGAGATGATGTTGGAGGCGACGCAGAAATTCAAGGAGCCGCTGACAAAGGAACGCCTATTCGACTGGCATGGCCATTTGTTTCCGGGAGTTCGTACGACCAGCGACAAATTTCGAGTCGGCGCCTGGCGGGACGACAGCCAGGGTCCGATGAACGTAGTGTCAGGGCCAATCGGCCGCCACCAGATTCACTATGTTGCACCCATGGCTAGACGAGTCCAGAGCGAGATGGGAAAGTTTCTCAAGTGGTTGGACGGCAGCGAGGAGCAAGATCCGCTCTTGAAGGCCGCAATAGCACATCTATGGTTCGTTACGATTCATCCCTTTGAAGACGGCAACGGGAGAATTGGGAGAGCCATCGCCGAGATGTGCTTAGCCAGATCGGATGGCAGTGCTCAGCGCTTCTACAGCATGTCGTCGGAAATCCTTGAAGAACGGAAAGGCTATTACGACGTTCTTGAGAAGACCCAGGCTAGATCGTTGGACATCACGGAATGGCTAACATGGTTTCTTGGGTGTCTGGATCGAGCCATCGAACAATCGAGGCGAATCTCAGACAGTGCTTTGGAAAAGGAATTGTTCTGGCAGGATTTCAAGAAAAGGAATCTCTCTCCGAATGACCGGCAGAAGAAAGTCCTGAATAAACTGTTCAGCGGGTTCGAGGGAAAACTAACCAGAGACAAGTGGATGAAAATAACGAAGACTTCCTCGCGAACCGCTCTTCGAGACATCGAAGAGCTGATCGTTGCAGGTGTGATTGAACAAGAAGAGGCCGGCGGAAGGAGCACTTCCTACAGGCTAAACAGGGGTGCAAGGGTCAGAGGGCAGGATTAGTCGATCTTCGGATCCTTCGGTTACATCGCCAAAAGTGCGTGAGGTTTGTCCGCATAGCAACGTCGGTTTCACCCGCTCAGCCACATCCCGGGCGCAAGCCGGTCGTGCGCGGGATGTTGAAACGCTTGAGTGTCACCAAATTGTCACTAAAACTGGCCCAAAACGAGCAAAAACTGAGCAAAGCCTGGCTAAGAGTATGGCAAGGTGTTGTCTTCCGTTCTATCCACTCCAGGAATGCTAGAAGCGCGTATCGCCGAGAATGGAAAACTCAATGTCCCACTTCTGCGGGGCGCCTGGTGTGAAAGTCAGGCCCTGCGTTGTTTCCACGAACAGGTGCAAAGGAATCGCGCCGCGATCTCCGCGACCCCATGGGTCATCACCAGTTGCAAAAGCAGAAATCTGAACCGGCCAATCAGAATGAAGGACACGAACCTCCATTGTGCCTTCCTTTGATATCAGCCGATCGCTCCGAACATTCTCCACAACTGAGGTCTTGATGCGATCCGACCGAGTCGGCACGGCCATCCACAGACGGCGGACCATCACTGCCTTGGATGGTGTGATGACCTCCGACCGACGAAGACCGTTTTTTGTGAGCGCCCACGTAACTTCCGTCACGAGACCCGGATCAATCGTTTCGCCCGCTTTGGCACCGACGACAACCCATCTCTTCCATGAGGCCGAGATACTTTGCCCGTCCGCGGACGGATGAATTTCGTCGGTGCCATCAGCGGCAGCGATTGTCGTCCCATCTTCCAACTCGAGGAACGGGACGAGGCAGGGATAGATTCTCTCCACGGGCACGGCGAAGCCAAACAGGCCGTGCGGAGCCGGCTCATAATCGGACGTCGCAGCCTTCGGCCCGGTCACGAACGGCAATGCAAAATGCATTTCTCCTTGGCGGATCACCCATACGCCAAACTTTCGTCCGGAATCGTTACGGAAATAGACAAAGCGCGCGACATTGGAGAAACTCGGTTGTGAAGGAAAACTCGTGAGGCTTTCCTTTTCCAGTGCCTTCATGAACACCTGATGCGCGCCAATAGCCTTTCCAAAAAAAGCTGTCGTTTGCTGCCACTCGCGTTCTCGCGTGATGTAACTGTAGTCTCCCCGGCCAAACACGAAGACGGAGAGAAGATGAGTTTCGTCCTTGAAATCATTCCGCAGCCAACGCCACGCTGCGTAATACGCCGAAGCAATTTGCGGAAGCGGCGCTGGGCGAAACTCAGGATACTTGGCGACGAATGCCGCGATTTCCATGGTGTCCATATAACTGATGGCCCCGAGGCTGCGTCCCCAGGAATAACCGTAGCCGTCCGGCGAGAGCAAATCCCACCAAAGTTTCATCTGTTCCTTGAGCGATGGCGCGAGAGCCTTCAAGAGATCTTCACGTCCCGCGAGTGCCGCGGCATCAAAGAGGGCTCTGGCGTACTCATTGGAATAGCGGTCGTAACGGCCGGTCGGCGGCGCATCGTCAGCAAACAGGGCTCCGCCGGTGAATTGGGATGCCGCCCGATTTAGGAGGTCATCCAGAGAGGCGCGATCCTTGTTGAGGCCGAGTTCGTAGCCAATGGCCGCAATCCGCACTGCGACACCGAAATAATTGTCCGGGAGATGGATTAGCTTATGACTCTTTGCATCATAAAATCGCCCGGGGTCGAGCAAAGCGAGATACGCCCCTCTCTCCTCGGAAGACAGCCCCTGCCACAAGGCATTGTGCTTCAGGTCCGTCCCGAAACTTTCGAGAGCCATCGCGGTATAGAGCTGGGCCCAGGTTTTACCTCCATGGCTCAATTCGATTTGGGCCATCTTTCCAATCATTTGCGCGACATCACGGCCCGCAATCGTCTTCGCTCCCGCAAACTCCGAATAGACGCCGAGGGCTCGCATGAACGTCCCCCAGGAAAATTCTCCGGTCGTTAGCGCCCCAACCACTCTGTCCGGAGGAGGGTCGAGAGTCTTGATATCGGAAACATGGGCCATCACCTCCTTCTGCAGGAAATCTCGAATTTGCTGATCGAGTTCCGAAGTGTGGATTTGCGGCTTGTCGGGCGGCGTTTGTGCGAACGAATCGTAAGTCGCACAGAGAAGACAGACGAGAAGTAGTCCGAGCGCTTTTACCTTATGGAGCATTGTTTTCTGCATTTGGTAGTCGTTCAGCTGCAATGCGCCTCAGCGGATGTAGTCTTCCCTGCATGGCGTGAAGACATCGACGACCCGGGAGTCCGCGAGTGCGGATGCGCCGTGTTCCACGCCGCCCCGCACAACAAAGGTGTCGCCCGTTCGAATTTCGACTGTCTTTCCCTGGCACGTGACCCTGAGATGCCCATGAACGACGTACACGATTTGTTCATGCGGATGGCTGTGCACCGTCCCTACCCAACCTTTCACCATGTCATGCTCAGCAAGAAACAGTTTGTCGTTATAGGCGAGCACGCGGCGTTTCAACCCTTTTTCCGGCGATGACTCCTTGCCATCTTCGTGCGCCACCACCACGAAGTCAGGAAAAGTTTTTGTCTGCGCGTCCATTTCATTTCTCCAATTCACTCCATCTACTTAAGCCACGCTTCCTTAACGTGCTAACCAGCCCCCGTCCACGGCAAGAACATGCCCGTGAACATAATCGCTTGCGGATGAGCATAGGAATACCGCGGCCCCCGCGATATCGCCTGGCTCCCCCCACCGGCCGGCAGGAATCCTGTCCAGAATCTGCCGGCTGCGAACTGGATCATTTCGCAAAGCTGTCGTGTTGTCCGTGGCCATGTACCCCGGTGCAATCGCGTTCACGTTGATTCCTTTGGAAGCCCATTCGTTTGCCAGGGCCTTTGTCAACTGTGCGACCCCGCCCTTCGCCGCGGCATAAGCGGGAACGAGAATTCCTCCCTGGAAGGAGAGAAGGGAAGCGATGTTTAGGATTTTGCCGCCCGTTCCTTTCTGTAACATGTGCTGTCCGGCGAGCTGTGAAAGGCGAAAAACTGCCGTCAGGTTCACGGCAACCAGCTCATTCCAGAATTCCGCCGGATACTCCGCCGCAGGGGCTCTTCGAATCATTCCTGCGTTGTTCACAAGGATGTCGACGGAGCCAAACTGTGCGATTGTTTTTTCGATGAGAGCGGCGGGTACGCTGGCGTCAGCCAAATCTCCGGAGAAGTAGAACGTCTTGCGGCCGATGGCAAGAATTTCGTCGCAAGCGGAACCTGGATTCGGATCTCGGCCGTGGCAGCCTACGTTGGCGCCGGCCTTTGCCAGGGCCACGGCAATGGCAGCTCCCAGCCCTTTGTGCGAGCCCGTCACCAGAGCATTCTTGCCATTCAATTGGAATGCTTCGAGGCTCACGGCTCACGCTTGTCGGATTGTGGAGGCATTTCCGCGGAACCGTTTCATTTTCGTGCGGCTTCCAGCCCGGATGCACCCTGCTGAAATGCCGGCTGAACGTTAACGACGCCAAACTGCCGGTCCTCAACCTCGCGGTGGGCAGCCATGGCCCAAAGAAACCCGATACGGTGTCCCGGCACGGACACGTTGGGGTGATATCCGCTCGGCATCAAGACCGCGTCGCCATCACGCACAACAGTGAGCAATTCCGGATACTGCGTGTTGTTGTATACCAGTTGGATTCCGTAGGCTGGCTCCGGCATGGCAAAGTACACATACATTTCCTCCAGCATTTTGGCATGCTCGTGCGGAGGCCAGCTTGTCCAGTTTCCGGGTTCGGAGAATGTGAACCCGACGAGAAGGCGGCCCGCTTGCACATTCTTGCCGATCAGAATATTCAGGTCGCGCGTGTTTCCGGGGCCGCCGGTGAGGAATCGCAAGGATGGATCCTTTGAAACGGTCTGATAGGAAATGAACTGCAGGGGATAGTGGTGTTCGACTTCGGCGGAGAACTCGGCTACGTCCGCTTGGTTCTCCGTTTTCAATTCAATCTGGCTGTCCCGCGGGACATAAATCGCGTCATACGCCCCGAGTTCGAATTCGCGCTCGCCTGTTTTTAAGACCGCTTTCCCGGATAAGCAGATCAGAGCCGTTTCCCGGTCTCCTGTGGAGAAAGTGGCAGCAGGCATTGAAGCATTCATGAGGATGCGGCCATAAGCAAGGTGCCGCATAGTGCTGTTCTGCGGGGTTACAGAGATGTGACGCCCAGTCTGCGCGTTCGTCTTTCGGAAGATCATTTTTTCTGGGGCGACCTGCGTTTGTGTGCTCATGGAGTATTCCTTTGCGCGTTCCTTCCAGCGGCCAGCGCTTCAAACTAAGTTCGTTTGCTACTCAGAGAGCTAAACCCAAAGTGCGGACACCATCAGCCCAGAAACGGCGACAGTGTGGCCGCCAGGATGCGTGGGCCTCCGGAGCGGAAATCAGTTTTCCGCTCCGGGCCACTCTGCTCAGAAGTTAAACTTCAGCCCAAACTGCACGTTGCGCGGGTTGCTGGCGCTTCCAAAGCTTCCGAAGTTGCCGGAGCCGACTGTCAAGGACGCGTTGCCCAGACTGCCCAGCGAATAGTTCGCGCGGTTGAAAATATTGAAGAAGTCCGACTCGAACATCAGGCCCATGTTTTCTCTGGGCAATTTGAAATATTTGCGCAACGAAAGATCCGTCACGAAAACGTAGGGGCCGGTAAAGTCGCCCACGCCGTCTGTTCCCGGGCTTGTGGGCGACGGGTTGGCAAAGGCCGCGGGATTGAACCATTGGCCAGCGACCGTCGGGGCAAGCGATACGCCGGCAACACGATTCGCGCGCCGCCCGTTCACGGTCGTATTGCCGAGCGGGGCATTCGCCAGAATCGTTATGGGCGGTCCAGACTGAACGCGGGTTATGCCGCTTAGTTGCCAGCCGCCAAGCGCGGTCCCGACGAACCCGCCGCGCCGTCGGAACAGCGGAGAGTCGTAGAAATAAGTCGTGGCGAAAACCTGCCGGCGGTCAAAATCCGCCACGCCGTAGTTGTAGGTTCGATCGCGCCAATTGTCGGGGTTTGCGCCCAGAGCGCTGGAGTCGGCCAGCGTTTTCGACCACGTGTAACTAACCGTGGCCATAAAGTCGCCCTTCCGCTTCGTGGCATAAACCTGCAACCCGTTGTAATTGGCGGTGCCGTCGCTTCGATACATCCGAATCGAGGTGTATCCCTGGTAAGGACGCAACCAGTTGAGTGGCAAAGGGGCTGGAAGCGCCGCATTCGCTTGAAGCTGAGCGAACGTCGGCAGATTACTGTCCGGCTGACGCAGGATATGCCGCTGCTCGTTGCCTACGTAGGACACCTCGATGAGAACACCCCATGGCATCTCCCGCTGTACGCCCAAGCTGTAGTTAGTGGTTCGCGCAGGCGTCAAATTAGGATCAATGGCGTTGACCTGCAAGAGAGACGCAGCCCCAGCCGCGCCACCGGAGGGGTTGGACAAATTGCCGTTCTGAAATGTCGAGGATTGGATAAACGGCGGAATGTTGAGCTGGGAGAAAATAATGTTGCCCTCGGGTTTATCGTAAAAAAGACCGATGCCGCCCCGGATGGCCGTGCGGTTGTCGCTGAACGGCGAATAGGAAAAACCGAAGCGCGGTCCGAACAAATTCTCTGCATTGTAGAAACCACGAGGGGCACCTGCCGGCACCGCCAGGACGGTGGGACTATTCCCATTGGGCACACGGACAAGCTGGTCAGCCGGTACGCCGGCGCCTGCGCGCACCAAGCCATTGAGTCGATTGCCCCCTTTCGTGGTGTCAATCGCGGTGCCGCTTGAATTAAGCGTGACGGCCTGCGCCGGATCGAATTTGCTGGGATCAAAACTGACGATATTATTCGCTTGTGTGTAGGTTGGCCCATCGTTCTGCCACCTTAAGCCGAACTCGAGGCTAAGACGGCGCGTAACTTTCCAGGAATCGTAAACATAGGCTTCGATGTCCGTGAACCGGAAGTGCCCAATGGGGTCATCCGACGCCTCCGTGTAGGATTGAAAATTTCCGAGCAGGGCGTCCGCAAAGGCGGTGCCTGTCGTGTTTGTGTTCGTCGCGCTGTTGCTAAACGCAACCTGGCCGTTGTATCTGGACCGGCCGTTTTGGTCCTTGCGGTTGCGGACGACTAGGACTCCCGCCTTGAACGTATGAGCCCCTTTCTGCCAGGTGATGTCATCCGCTGGAGCGATATCTACCGTGGGGGATAGCAGCGAGAAGTCCGGACCTTGCGTACCCGAGATGGCGGGCATGACGCCCCCTCCGGACGTGAAGCCGAGGTCGGGAATTCCGTCGGGGAATCGTCCCCCGGGAAACAGCTGCGGGAAAGCAAACCCGTACGTAGCCCGTTGCCAGTTGACACCTGCTGGAGGAATTCGCTGCCCGTTCCAAGAAGCGTTGATCTTTGCCTGGTTCACGATTTGTGGCGTAATGAGCCAGGTCTCGCCGAGTTGAATACCATAGCCCGGGCGAAGCCGATGAGTTGGTGTTGTCGGCAAAACTCCGCCGTCGACAAAGGTCCCAAAGCCATCCACCAGGTCAAAGTTATCGTGCAAATACCGCCCGTAGAGACTGTGTTTGTCGTTGAGGCGATAATCGAGACGAACGAGGTCCTGCCTCCAGTTGAACGGGTTGTTAGGCTGGAAGGTCGCGATGAGGGCAATCGGATTCGCGGAGCCGGCAGGAAAAGGGGAGAGCCCACTGGCCAGTGCCGTCATTGTGCTGTAGATCTTGGCAATCGCTATTCCGTCGGTTGTAAGCGGCGTGTTGGCATCAAGATCGAGGCGGTTGCCGGGAATAGGAGTGGTGGGCTTACCAGGCTCGTGGAGTTGCACGGGAGTCGGCAAGGCAAGTAACGCGCTGAAGTTGCCCGTCAGCTCAGCTGCTGTGGGAACAGTTCTCGATTGCGGCGTTGCCGTGAGGCGTATTCTCTTCCATTCCTCGCCGGCGAAGAAGAACAGTTTGCCGCGTTTGATGGGGCCGCCGAAATCCCACCCGAAGTCGTTGAAACGGAGGGGTGTCTTCAGCGCGCCGGGAGCGGGGTTTTTTGCATCGAGTTTTTCATTGCGAATGAACTCAAAAACCGTTCCGTGGTAAGAGTCACCCCCGCTGCGCGTTACGACGTTAATCGAGGCGCCGGAGTTTCGCCCATATTCTGACGAAAAATTCGAGGACTTGATAGCGACTTCACGAATGAAATCGATGCCCACGTTGTTGACTTGGCTGGCGTTCGAGCCCGAGTCCATGTTGAAGCCGCCGTCCACCGAGAGTGCGTTCGAATCGGGACGGTTGCCGTTGACCGACTGGTTGTTGATGGCCAAGCTGGTGGTCAAACTGAGTTGGTCATCCACGGTGAGGGCCGTGCCGGGCGTAAGCGAAAGCACCTGCATGTAGTTCCGCGCGTTCAAAGCGACGGTTTGGACTTGGTTCGAGTCGATGACTCGCGCCAGTTCGCCGGACGTGGTATTGATCGTCTCAGCCGTTGCAGCTACTTCGACCTTTTGCGAGACCTCACCGACCACCAGGTTCAAGTCCACGCTCATGCGAGCGCCGGCCACCAAGTCGTTCCCCGTCTTTTTGATGGTCTTAAATCCGAATTGCTCGGCAGTCACACTGTAAACGCCGACAGGCAGATCGCTCGCTACATAGTACCCGTTGGAGTCCGTGGTCGTTTGCCTTGCGAGTTTTGTCTCTTCATTGACGATGGTGATCTTCACGCCCGCAACCGCACCGCCTTGCGCATCTGTGACGGTTCCAGAGATACGTCCGAAGATGCTCTGCGCCGAAGTCATGCCGATAACGCAAGTCGCCAACATGGCCGCCAACGTAAACACCGCAGCCTTCAACACAAACCTTGGAAACTTATCGCGCCGAACAACTTGGTTTGATTTGGACAGTTTCGTTCTCACAAGAACACCCCCTTCAAGAATAAGGATCTCTGTTTCTCACCCCGGTTATCACCAATCAGAAAAAGGCTCCATGACTTAACACTATGCATACTGCATTGCGAGACAGCATCTCAATTATGTTCTACCCTAGAAAAAAGCCCGGCGTTCGCCGGGCGCGGTTCGCAGACCAGACTACCCCGCTGCCCTGCGTACAACTTCGAGCGGCGTACCTTGGTACCCCAACTCCGCGGATAGCTCGTTCCCGGCCCGCATCACTGCCTGGCCGATCTCTGGAATTCGTTCCTTGGTCATACGGAATGCCGGCCCCGAAACACTCATGGCCGCAAACAATTTCCCCGAATGGCCGCGTACCGGCGCGCTGACGCAGCGAAGCCCTTCCTCCTTCTCTTCATTGTCGATCGCGTAGCCGCGCGACCTCACAGTCTTCAACTCCGCTTTCAGCGCCGTTGCGGTCGTGATCGTATTCGCCGTAACCGCCTTCAACCCCCAGCGGCGGACGACATCATTCACTTCTGACTCGGGAAGCTCCGCAAGCATGGCCTTGCCGACCGCGGTGCAATATGCTGGCGCGCGGCTCCCCACCGTGCAGGCCGTGCGCACGCTCTGTTGTGACTCGATCTTTTCCACATAAAAAACTTGGCCGTCGTCGAGAATGCAAAAGAAGACTGTCTCTCCGAATTGACGTTGCAAGCGATCGAGATACGGCCGCGCGCGCCCGCGAAGATCCAAGGCGGCAATGGCCTTGGAACCGAATTCGAAAAGTCTAAGCCCCAACCGATAGCGGCCCGTATCGGGATTCTTATGCACAAGCCGGTGCTGTTCCAACACCATGGCAAGCCGATGCACAGTGCTCTTGTGGAGTTTCATCTCCGTGCAAAGGTCCACTAGACTGCACTCTCCGTCGCGATTCGCCAATGTCTCCAGCGCCGCCAAGGCACGATCGAGCACCTGTACCCGATAGGGAGACTGGCGTGCGGGAGGCCGTGGCATGCGTGTCATAATATGAGATAGCGTCTCACTGTCAAGCAAAAAAATTAATGCGGCGGAATCCCGCGACAACTTGCCCGCGAGCTGTACTGAGACTGCTTCGTATGATGGGAATGATGCGCGGAATCGCTATGAACTGATCGCGTAGCCGTAGGCACGAATTGCTTCCACGGCCTCGCTTCGGCTTCCGGCATCCAGTTGCTTCAGAACTCGGTGGATGTGATTCCTCACCGTAAACTCGGAAAGGTTCAAGCGAGAAGCGATTTCCTTATTGGTGAGGCCTTTGGCCACGAGAGCCATCAATTGTTGCTGACGCATCGTAAGATCAGGTTTGGCCGATCGCTTGACTGGACTCTCTTCGATCACATGAGCAACGAAGCGGAATAGCGTGGAACAAAGTTCAGGGGGGCAGACGGCCTCCCCTCGGTGGACGGCGCGCACAGCAGCAACAAGCTCGGAAGCAGAAGCGTCTTTGAGCAAATAGCCCATCACCCCGGAACGGACGGCGGCCATGAATAGTTCTTCGTCAGGTTCCATGCCGATTAGGATGGCCTTATAAGCAGCTTGTCCTCCATTCTCGCGGGCAATCTTTGCCGTAGGCCATGTGGTTTGGAGCGAGTCGATGAGCAGCACGTCGAATTGCATCTCCAGCTCCGGGCGCGCAGCTGCATCGGCTGACCCGTCGTGGCCAACGACGACAAGATCCGAGCGCTTACGGAAGAGCCTAATCAGCGCTTCGCGTAGCAGACGATTTTCCATCATCAAGAATACGCGGATGGAGGAGCATGGGACAAATTCGCTCACGGGATCCATTGTTTCCTCGGATGCTGGGTATTCCGACCGAGAGCGATGCCTGGTCACAAAAAAACGAATGACCCAACCATGGTCGGTAGGCGAGTAAGGTAGACTTGATGCTTGGGCCTGTCAAGCTAAATTAATCGATTCGCCATAGTCGTTTAATAAACGATAGTGCAAAGTTTACCTATCTGCAGTAGACCTAATTGTATAGCTTTCCTGCATTACAATGATGCCGAATTGCCTCCGAAAAGTTTGCTTGTCGGCTTGAATACTGCAGACCATTGGACGACTGTAACGTTTGGCCGACAGTTCCAAAACTGGAACCGAATATAGCTGATTGGGTCATTCTTGGTACTCATCGAATTCAGCTTAGTATATGACCCAAGGCGTACCAATCCCTCCATATAGTCATTTTTTGAATCTTCCCCTAACTAGCTGAAAAAATGGACACTTACCGACCGGCCCTTGGTGGACCGAACTAGCCGTGCGCGGAGTACGCAATGGAAAAAGCTATCCGGGTCCTCGTGGCGAATCGTCCTCGGCTCATGCGAGAGCTAATTCTCACAACGTTTGCCGATCAACCTGACATCGAAATTGTCGGGGAAGTCGGCGAGGAGTCGGAGATCTCCGAGAGCGTAAAGAGAACTCTGCCAGATTTCGTGGTTATAGCCCTTGACCAGCCCGGCAAAAGACCGGCCATTTGTGACGAGCTGCTTCGCGAGCATCCGGAGGTACGTGTCATCGCAGTTGCGCCGGAGAGGAACTCTATCGTTTATTACTGGGCCTCTCTGAATATTCATTCCAACGATATTGAAGCGTCTGAAGAAGGAATTTTGAGTGCGATGCGAAGCAGGATGGTCGCGAACGGAGCAGATTGAGTTGCTCTGTCCTGGGGTGAAACTATGCTTGACTACAAAAAAATGCGCAAGCTGATCGGTCTTCTAGCCTTGGCCTTTTTGTTTTGCGCGCAGGCTCATGCACAGCAGCAATCCCGGGGGAGTTCCCCGCAAGGTTCCGGAACGGAAACTCCGGCGCGTGTGCCTTTGCACTCGCCGGACATAATCTCCGACAACCTTGATAGAGTTGCGGCCTCTGCCGACCAGATTCTCGAAGTCATCAACAAAGAGGCTGGTTTGATGGTCGAGCTGAAGCGCCTTCTCGCGCAGGACGCGGGAGTGAGCGGGCAAATTCTGGAAGAGTCCGATCTGACTGATACGGCTGTAGCTGAACGGTTGCGCTCAGACCTGCGCGCCCGCGTGCTCGCAACACGTCTGCTGCAAAGATACGGTTATCTCGTTCCGCGCTTGAATCCCGATTCCGATCTTGAAGCAGAGCAAAAGCTCGTAAGACAGGAGCGGGCGCAAATCCTCGCTCGTGCCGCCGAGCGCCGCGACAATTTGGGAGAAACTACAACTGCGGGCCGTAACGCTGTATGTGATCCGCGAAGCGTCCCGGATTGTGCGATGCCGTCCTCTCTCGGGGAGGATCGGGAGAATTTGCCGTCGGGCACGACTGCACCTGCGCGCACCCCACGTTCACAAGCGCCGCTCCAACGGGCGGAAGAAGTTTCGCCCAACCAAACAACGCGCCCGGATGGCGCAAGCCTATCTGATGACCAACGCTCAGGATATCCGGGAAGCATGGGCTCCCCGGAAACCGTGCTCACTTCGGCGCGTGTCGATACGAATCCAGCGCTGAACGGCACGTCGCGAATGCCTGCGTATGGGAACGGCGACAATCTTTCGGCTCCTCAAGCCACGCAGCCAGATCTTCAGCCGCTCTCATTGTCACAGTCAAACCAATTGTCGACTGACACTGGGATGCCACGGGCGGGCCGGAACTCGGAACGGTACGCGGGAGGGCGCAATTACGCAACTGCCGGCGCCGCTGCAGTAGAGCCGGTGAGAATGGTGCGCCGGCCGAATCCGTATGCCGATTTGCCTTCGCTTTATGACCTCTATGTGCAAGCGAGCACGACCAATCGGCCTCTCGAAAGGTTTGGCCTCGATGTTTTCCGCAAGGGTGCAGCTAATCCAGACTACATCCCCATGGATCTCCCTGTCGGACCGAGCTACGTAGTTGGACCCGGCGACAGTCTTTCGATCGACCTTTGGGGCGGGGTTTCGCAACGCCTGCCCCGTACCGTGGATCGCGAAGGGCGCGTTTCGCTTCCGGAAGTGGGTCCCGTCCTGGTTTCCGGGCGAACACTGGGAGAGGCGCAGGAAATCGTGCAGCGTGCTCTCAGAACGCAATTTCGTGACGTATCTGCAGACGTTTCACTGCTCCGATTGCGGTCGGTACGCGTGTACGTGGTCGGTGATGTCGCTGCACCAGGTGGGTATGACGTTAGTTCGCTTTCCACTCCGTTGAATGCGCTGTTTGTAGCTGGTGGCGTGACACCGCAGGGTTCCCTGCGACGGCTACAACACTATCGTGGAAAGCAGTTGATCGAAGAGGTGGACGCCTACGATCTGTTGCTCCATGGCATTCGTGGGGATTTGCAACGACTCGAGAACGGCGACTCCTTAATGATTCCACCGCTTGGCCCAATCGTGACCGTGGAAGGCATGGTACGTCGCCCGGCAGTCTACGAACTGCGCAATGAGAAAACGCTTCTAGACGTACTCGATCTTTCCGGAGGAATTCTCCCCGCGGCGGCATTACGGCACATTGAAGTCCAGCGCTTAGTGGCGCATGAAAAGCGCACGATGATGAGCGTCGAAATCAGCGACACCACGGATTCTGAAGCGGTTCGCACGCAGATGAGCAGTTTTGAAGTCCACGATGGCGACGAGATACACATTTTCCCGATCGCGCCGTATAACTCCGCTTCGATTTACCTCCAAGGGCACGTGTTGCGGCCGGGCCGCTACTCCTACAAGCCAGAGATGAAGCTTACGGACCTCGTGACTTCCTATGCTGACTTGCTTCCCGAGCCTTCGACACGCTATGCCGAGATCATTCGGCTGCATGCCCCCGACTACCATCCCGTTGTCGAGACTTTTGATCTGGCAAGTGCTCTCGAACATCCCGATAAGGCTCCGAAGCTTGAGCCCCTCGATACGGTGCGCATCTTCGGTCGATTCGACTTTGAGCCGGATCCCGAAGTGCTCATCACTGGCGAAGTCCGCGCGCCCGGACGTTATCGCACGTCAGGTCAGCAGCATTTGCGCGATGCGATTTTTCAGGCAGGAGGCGTAACTCCTGATGCATGGCTGGACTCCGCACAGCTTTTCCGCCGCCAGCCGGATGGGGCTACGAGGGTCTTTAGCATCAACTTGAACGACGCACTCGCGGGCGACCCTTTGAATAATGTTCTGGTTCAGCCGCGCGACCGGATTCTCGTCCATCGTCATCCGGAACAAGTTTCGCCGGCAAGCGTGTACGTAAGAGGCGACGTGGCGCGGCCGGGACGTTATCCATTCGCAGCCAACATGCGCGTCGCCGACTTAGTGCAGTCCGCTGGCGGCTTGTTGCGCAGTGCGAACCCCGATGCGGGAGACCTCACGCATTATGCGATCCCTCACAGTTCTTCCGGTGAGCGCACACCGTCTGGGCACCAGGACTTAAATCTGGCTGCCGCGCTCGGAGGAAAAGAAGACCAGAATTTGGCCCTCCGCGATGGCGATGTGTTGACCGTGCCCCAACAGGCTGGCTGGAACGATATCGGAGCTACGGTCACCCTACGCGGTGAAGTCCGCAAACCGGGTGTTTATGGCATCCGGCCGGGTGAACACTTGAGTTCCGTATTGAAGCGTGCTGGCGGGCTGCTCCCGACGGCATATCCGCGCGCAGCGGTATTCGACCGGAACGAAGTTCGGGAACTTCAACAACACAGCCGCCAGGAGCTGATCCAACGCCTCGAGCAGGAATCTACAGTCGTGAAGACTTCAGCATCCACCACGGGAACCGAAGAAGCAGCATTGCAACAAGCAGCGATACAGCAGCGCCAGCGTGTGTTGGATGCACTGCGAAAAGCTCCCGTGTCCGGACGGCTAGTCATCCATCTTCGTCCGGACCGCAAAGACTTTGCGGGTTCTCCAGATGACACCGAACTTCGCGCCGGTGATTCGCTGACAGTTCCCAAGCAGCCCGGAAGCGTCCTGGTAATCGGACAAGTGTACAACTCGAACGCCCTTACTTACACGCCGGGAAGAAACGCTGGGTGGTACCTCTCTCGCGCGGGGGGTGCAACACCTCTCGGAAACAAGGGCGCAATCTTCATCATTCGCGCAGACGGTTCCGTCACGAGCGGAAAGCAGGGCAGTTTCTGGTCTGGAAGCGTGCTCTCGGCAACGATGGGGCCAGGCGACACAATCGTGGTGCCGGAGAAGCCGGTTCTAGGTAGCAGTACGCTCAAGAATGTTCTGTCGGTTGCGCAAATCGCGTCGTCTGCTGCATTGGTCGCTGCTGTTGCTATTCCATGAGGACGAATGAACAAAGGGCCCTTGACGGCGATTCTCGGAACAACGCTGCTGTTCGGCATTGGGAAGGTTAGTGTGTCGTACGCACAGGAACAAGGGACGCAGCCAGCGGGGTCGGAAACAGCTCCGGCGCCGGTTAAGGAAAGCCCTTCTTCAAAGACCGATGTGTCGGCGGATGCAGACGCAGTTACGAAAACGTCCGGGGGAACGCGAGCAGGATTGGTGGGAAGGTTCGTGCGAGATCAGCGAGAAATCTGGACGAGTCCTGCGAAGCTTCGGTTCTCCGATACGGAGTGGCTTGTTCCGCTCAGTGGAATTTCGGCCGGACTGTTTGTGACGGACCATGATTTCAGCAAGCACCTGTCCCAGAATCCTACGACGATTAGTCACTACAAAACACTATCAAGCGCTGGTGTAGGAGCCCTTGTTGGTGGGGCGGCTGGAATGTGGGCGCTGGGCCACGTTAGCCACAATGAGCATTGGAGCGAGACCGGCTTCCTCGCTGGCGAGGCGGCTTTGAACAGCTTCGTGGCAGTCGAGTCCTTCAAGTACACGCTGCGGCGCCAACGGCCGTATCAGGGCGATGGCAGCGGGCCGTTCTTTCAGAGCGGCGGCACGTCGTTCCCGTCGGAGCATGCCGCTGCTGCATGGTCTGTGGCAGGCGTAATCGCTCACGAATATCCCGGCCCGTTCACCAAGATCATGGCGTACGGTTTGGCGTCTTTGGTGAGCGTCTCACGCGTGAAAGCGCATCAGCATTTTCCATCCGATGTGGTTGTTGGCAGCGTGATCGGTAATCTAATCGCACAAGACATTTACAGCAGACATCACGATTTTGAGCTCGGCGGCGGCGAATGGCGATCGATCAGCCAGATCTTTCGCGGCGATGGCAACTCGTCCCCCGCGAATCAGGGTTCGCCCTACGTTCCCCTCGATAGCTGGATCTATCCGGCCCTCGATCGCTTGATTGGGATGGGCATGATTGACAGCGGGTTTAGTGGGGTTCGGCCATGGACACGCAGCGAATGCGCACGAATTCTTGGTGAAGCTGCAGATAGAATTGATGGAGGATCTGCGGAGGCACAAAGGACTTATCAACTTCTTGAGACGGAATTTAAGGAAGAGCTAGAAGGCCAAAGCACAGGCTCGCCATTTAGAGCGCGGCTCGAATCCGTTTATACTCGATCCACTGAAATTGCGGGTGAGCCACTCTCACTCAAGGATGGTTACACGTTTGGCCAGACTCTCATCAATGACTTCGGGCGTCCGTATCAAAGAGGATTCAATTCTGTCACAGGGTTTTCTGCCTGGACCACTTCAGGTCGTTGGGTCGCGTACGTTCGGGGTGAGTATCAGCAGAGCCCCTCCGCACCTGCACTCCCGGAGTCGGCTAGACTAACAATATCCAAGGTCGACCCTGTCCCAGGTCCCCCTCCGGCAACGCCAATATCTTCCGTCAATCAGTTTCAACTTCTTGACGCTTACGTCGGGTTAAATCTGGATAATTGGCAGGTCACTTTTGGTCAGCAGAGCCTCTCGTGGGGAGCGGGCAACGGTGGATCTCTGACGGTCAGCAACAATGCGCCGCCGATCAAGATGTTTCGTATCAGCCGCATCAGTCCGTTGCAATTACCCGGCTTTCTCCGCTGGCTAGGGCCGATGCGGACGGAACTCTTCTTCGGCCAATTAACGGGGCAAGAGTTTCTCTTGACTCCATCGGGGTTCGTCGGGCAGTTCGGTCAATCACTCGATCCGCAGCCCTTCATTCACGGACAGCTGATCAGTTTTAAGCCCACGCCTAATTTTGAGTTTGCCTTCTTTCGCACTACGATCTACGGGGGGCCCGGTTATCCCCTCACGTTCCACACGCTTGCCCGCAGCTTATTCACGACTGGGAACGAGAACGCTGGCGGCCCGTCGAAGCCGGGGAATCGAACGTCGGGGCTGAATTTCAGCTATCGACTTCCCGGTTTGCGTAATTGGCTGACGTTGTACGGCGACGGATACACCGACGACGAGTTTTCGCCCATCGCGTATGTAGATGTCTCTGCGTGGCACGCAGGCCTCTATCTCTCCCGCTTTCCCGGCATTACGCGACTGGACCTGCGCGCCGAGGGTGTTTACACGGACATACCTGGAGGAACGAGCGCTAACACTAAGAACCCAGGTTCATTTTATCAAAATGGGACTTGGCGTAGCGGTTATACCAACGACGGAGATCTGATCGGTAGTTGGGTCGGCCGCGGTGGGCAAGGCGCGCAAGCTTGGTCGAACTACTGGTTTAGCGCGCGCAATCGTTTGCAGTTCTATTTCCGACACCAAAAGGTTAGCCAAGAGTTCATTCCTGGCGGCGGCTCGCTCACGGACGCAGGCGTCCGGACCGATTATTCTGTGCGTTCGAATCTCAGTCTTTCTGTCTCCGTGCAACACGAGCGTTGGCTCTTCCCCGTGATTCGGCCGGATGCGGTCAGGAACGTGACGGCATCGGTGGGGATTGTTTTCGAGCCGCAAAGGCTGTTTCGGTCTTCTCACGCGGCCACGGCAGACGCACCAGCTGCGAAAGGGGACCGGCCATGAACTTCAGTGCCGGCGCTCCCGTTCGGCAACCAGTGCCTGAGTTGCCGGAACACGAACTTCCCGTCGCTCCTGTGCTGGAAGAATCCGCCAAGGGAGGCGTAGGTCCGCTTCTGCACCTGCAGCTTCTCTGGCAACATCGACGGTTGCTGGAGCGCGCAGTCCTTTGTGGGTGCTTGTTCGGTGCGCTCCTCGCATTTCTGATCCCGGCGCGCTATGAATCTACATCTCGTCTAATGCCTCCTGACAACAACCAATCGGGTGGCCTCGCCATGGCAGCGGCCGCGCTATCCGGCGGCGCCGGTGGCCTAGGAAGTATTGCCGGTGACATGCTCGGCTTGAAGAGTACGAGCGATATTTTCGTCGGCATTCTCTCGAGTCGCACGGTTCAGGACAAACTTGTCCAGCAATTCGAGCTCAGAAAACTTTACGGTAACAGCCGCACGGAAGATGCTCGTAAGAACCTTGCTGAGCGCACCGTTATTTCCATTGATCGTAAGAGTCTGATTATCAGCCTCACTGTGACGGATCACAGCCCAAAGCGGGCCGCCGCCATGGGCCAGGCGTATGTCGAAGAGCTCAACCGCCTAGTGGCAGAATTGAGCACATCCTCGGCGCGGCGCGAGCGAATCTTCCTCGAAGAACGGCTAAAGACCGTGAATCAGGATTTGGAGGGGGCGGAGAAAGAATTCAGCCAGTTTGCTAGCAAGAACACTGCGATCGATATCAAAGAACAGGGCAAAGCCATGGTGGAGGCGGCCGCCACTCTCCAGGGACAGTACATCGCGGCTCAATCAGAACTTGAAGGACTCAAGCAGATCTACACCGACAACAACGTGCGCGTTCGCTCGGTGAGAGCGCGCATTGCAGAACTAAAACACCAGCTCGAAAAGCTCGGCGGAAAGGGCGAAGAGGGTTCGGAGCCAGCCGGTCAGCAAGCGGACTTTCTCTATCCGTCCATACGCAAGCTGCCGTTGCTTGGCGTCACGTACGCGGACCTCTACCGCCGTACAAGAGTTCAAGAAGCGGTTTTTGAATCTTTAACTAAAGAGTATGAGCTTGCCAAAGTTCAGGAAGTCAAAGAAATTCCGACCGTGAAGGTGCTCGACTCTCCGAATATTCCAGAGAGGAAGTCATTCCCACCGCGACTGCTGATTATGTTTTTGGGATCGGCGTTCGCATTTGGTATAGCAACGACTTGGGTTTTCGGAAAAGCCGCCTGGGACAATACCGACTCGAATAATCCGAAGAAAGTCTTTGCGCAGGAAGTTTTCACGACTGTGATAGCAAGTATTCCAAAATTCGCGCAGAACGGGTCTGGAGATCATCTAGGTTCCGGCAAGTCTTGGAATTGGATCCGCCGGCGACGGAATGATGATGACGCGTCGAAATAGACGTACCCTATAGTTGTAGGTCTTTAATTCTAACCGGGTTAGGTCACAAATGCCCCTGTGAGTGACGGGGCGAAGCTGTATCAGAGTATAGATCATGCGATTGGCAAACAGCATGACCATTTCAGAGAGCGTGATGAATACTGCGGACTACCCGCGGACCGAGCCGAACTTCTTTGAACCGCTGTGGTACGCCGTTTACACGAACGCGAATCACGAAAAGCGCGTGGCCCAGCAATTGGGACAGCGGTCTATCGAGCATCTGCTTCCGCTGTACGACTCCGTGCGGCGCTGGAAAGACCGCCGCGTTCGGCTTCAGATGCCTTTATTTCCGGGGTATGTGTTTGTGCGTTTCGCGCTCCGCGACCGGCTCCAAGTGCTGCAAATCCCTAGTGTCGCTCGCTTGGTCAGTTTTAGTGGTCATCCAGCCCCAGTGCCCGAAGGAGATATCCAATCCATCCAGAACTGCCTTAACAGTGGCCATAACGTTGAACTGTATCCTTACTTACAGGCTGGGCGTCGCGCGCGAGTCACGAGCGGACCCTTGCAGGGCTTGGAGGGTATCATCCTGCGCCGCAAGAACAGGACGCGCCTCATCCTTTCGTTCGAACTAATCATGCGGTCGGTGGCAGTGGAGATCGACGATGCAGACTTGGGACTAACGCGGTAGATTCCCTGAGTCAAGCTGCAAGAGCTTGTCTCCGATGATTACCTTTCGGCTAGTTTAAATCATTTTACTCCTTGCTCTCCGGACCTACGCTCAGGGGAATCGGTCCTCAATTGGACAGACATGAAACACTACAGGCGTCGCCTGTCATCGTGAGCCAAACCGGACGGGCGATTGGCTGGCTGCGCTCGGCAGTCTCTGGCCTGATGAACTGGACCCGTGTCCGCCAGGCTGGCTACAGCATTGCCGACCAGGCGCTAGCCGTCGGTGGAATGTTTCTAGCTAACGTGGCGCTGGCACGTACGCAGTCTAAGGAGGAATACGGCATTTTCGCACTCTCCTATTCTGCTTTCACGTTTCTTGCGGGACTGCACAATGGTGCCATTCTGGAAACGTACACGGTATACGGCTCCGGGCGATACAACGCGCGTTTTGCCGAATACGCCAGCCTACTTTGGCGCAGAAACGCCTGGCTGGGGCTGGCGCTCGCGGCAACTCTCAGCCTCATTTGGGGCTTGCTTGCCTTGACGAGACCCGCGTTAGCTTCGCCTACAATTTTGGGACTGGCGATTGCTTGCGGTTTTCTTCTTACGGCCAGCTTCATTCGGCGAACGTTTTACATTCGCCGCCGACCGGATCTGGCGGCGCGGTTGTCGCTGGTGTTTTTTGCCACGTGTGCCGTGTTCTTGTGGCTCGCGATTCGTATTCGAATCTTGACCGGCTTCTCTGTCTTCGCGATTGCCGCCTTCGCGTGGATCGTCGCCGGAATATTTCTCTCTCGCGAACTTCCCTGGAGCGCAGCGGCCGGACTCTCGTTTGCAGACGCTGAGCCGCGGTATTGGTCCGAGCACTGGAAGTACTCCCGCTGGGTCCTCGTGACCGCGCTGGTCTTTCAGCTCACGAACCAGCTCTATTATTGGCTTTCCGCCGGAATCCTTTCCGTCAAAGAAACCGGCGATTTGCGCGCCATGTACAACCTCGTCGGCCCAGTGGACCAGGTCCTGATCGCCATGACTCTTGTGGTTCTGCCAATGATGTCCCGCAGCGCCACCTCGCGCGGCCTCGCTGGTGTGCTTCCCGTCTGGAAGGCCTATTGTGCCGGGGCGTTGCTGCTCACCGGCGCCTTTGCTGCGTGCGTCAACCTGTTTGGGAAGCCGTTGATGCATTTTCTCTATGCCGGAAAATTCGATAATGTCGCCCCGCTTCTTGGCATGCTCGCCCTTCTGCCGGTGCTGATGGCAATAGGAAACACCATGAATGATGCGCTCAAGTCCGTGGAAAAGCCCAAGCTTGTCTTTTACGCCTACGTTTGCAGCGGCTGTACTACTGTCTTCATGGGCGTCCCTTTAGTAACTCACTTCGGCCTGCGAGGCGCCGTCTATGGACTCCTTCTTTCTGCCGCGGCGTACACTGTTAGCTTGGCCACCTTCCTTCTCTGGATTGTCTCCGGTACGGCCGGTAGGAGCCCGGTGGCAGGGCGTTGTGAACGGGTCATTGATGGCACAGACCAAAAGCCGTAGTGGCCGGATCCGGCTTTTGCCACGTCAATTTGAAAACGTAGGATGAGGCTCAATCGATGAGATTACTTGTGACAGGGGGTGCCGGATTTATCGGATGCGCGCTGGTCCGTCAACTGCTTGAGGAATGTTCGGGAGCCGTCGTCATCAATGTCGACAAGCTGACCTACGCGGGCAACGTGGAAAGCTTGGAATCCGTTTCACACTCCCCCCGATACTATTTCGAGCGCGCGGACATTTGCGACGCTGGTGCCGTCCAGCAGCTGTTTCGTCGTTACGGGCCCACTGCCCTGATTCATCTTGCATCGGAGACCCATGTTGACCGTTCCATCGATGGCCCGTCGGCCTTCATGCAGACAAATATCCTCGGTACGTACACCCTGCTCGAGGCTGCTCGTGAGTACATTGGCGGCGATGGAAATTCGTTGCAGGAGCACTTTCGTTTCCTGCATGTCTCCACGGACGAAGTTTTCGGGTCTCTGGGGCCCGCCGGATCTTTCAGTGAAACCACGAGATACGCTCCGAATTCTCCGTATGCCGCGAGTAAAGCGTCCGCCGATCACCTCGTTCGAGCCTGGCATAGCACTTACGGCTTGCCGGTACTGATCACCAATTGCTCTAACAACTTTGGTCCGTTTCAATTCCCGGAGAAACTCATCCCACTGATGATCCTCAACGCCCTTGACGAGAAGCCTTTACCGGTCTACGGCGATGGGCAGAACGTGCGCGACTGGCTTTATGTGGAGGACCACTGCCGTGCCCTCCGCCGAGTGCTCGCTTCCGGTAGGATTGGAGATAGCTACAATATCGGCGCGCGCAATGAGAGAACCAATCTTGAACTCGTCCGAGAGTTGTGCCTCGTCTTGGACGAACTCCAGCCGAGACAGAACGGACGGAGCTACCAGGATCTTATCCATTTCGTTCAAGATCGGCCGGGTCACGACCGCCGCTACGCCATCGATCCAACCCGTATCGCAAAGGAACTTGGATGGGCTCCGCAGGAAACCTTCACGTCGGCACTTCTCAAGACCGTGAAATGGTATTTAGCCAACCGGCCCTGGTGCGAACGAGTCCGGGACGGGAGCTACAAGGGGGAGCGGCTGGGGGTCCTGCAATGATCCGAAAGGGAATCATTCTGGCGGGCGGAATCAGTTCGCGTCTTTATCCTGTCACCCGCAGCGTGAGTAAACAACTCATGCCCGTCTATGATAAGCCGATGATCTATTATCCTCTCAGCACGCTCATGCTGGGCAATATCGCTGATATTCTGATCATTTGCCGCCCCGAGGAGAAGAACCTGTTTCAATCCCTCCTGCTCGACGGCTCACAATGGGGGATCCGCATCAGCTACGCCATCCAGTCCAAACCGCGAGGACTTGCCGATGCTTTCTTGATTGGTGAGGAGTTCGTTGATGGAGATCCGGTCGCCTTAATCCTCGGCGACAACATTTTCTATAGTGAAGGACTAAAAAAACTCGTTCGACGATGCGCCGCACTGGATGGCGGGGCGCGCCTGTGCGCCTATTACGTCAAGGAGCCTTCGCGGTACGGTGTCGTGGGGTTCGGGATCAATGGGCATGTGGAAACCATCGAAGAAAAACCGCTAATGCCGAAATCCAACTATGCTGTCACAGGTTTGTATTTCTACGATTCCCAAGTTTGCCGGATTGCCCGCGAAATCAAGCCTTCGGCCCGTGGCGAACTGGAGATTACGGCGTTGAATCAAGTCTACCTTGAACAAGGTTCACTCCAGGTTGAAATCCTCGGCCGTGGGACAGCTTGGCTGGACACCGGCACTCACGATTCTTTGCTGGAAGCCGGTAATTTTGTCGCGACCATCCAGCGCCGCCAAGGTTTGAAGGTTTGTTGTCCGGAAGAAATTGCCTACCGCCAGCGGTATATCACTGACGAACAGTTGCGAGCCCTGGCGACGCCGCTGATCGATCTCGAGTACGGTCAATACCTCCTCGGACTCCTGAGGGAGGGCAACGAGTACATCAGCCAAAATGGCGAGCATGGCGCTTCCGAAAACCAGCAAGAATCCGCCAAGGCGACGGGGCGCTAAACCACTAGTGAGTTTCGCCGCTGGCGAGTGCGCACAAACATGAGGGATTCCCGGAAACGGATACATGGAGAATTTGAAGAACCAAGTCCGTCGTGCACGGCGCATATATCGTTCCTGGAGGGGCCGGGACCTGAACATAGGAATTCAGGAGCCCTGCCCAAAGATGAGCCTAGGAAATGACAACGCGAACTGGTGCGTCTGCCCAAACGGGCTGTCCGAAGGTAGCTTGGTCTATTCTTTCGGGGTCGGCACGGACATCTCCTTTGATTTGGAGCTGATCCGCCGGTTTGGAACGATCGTGCATGCGTTCGATCCCACGCCTCGATCCATTGCCTGGGTACAATCACAAGAGTTGCCCGAGAGTTTCGTTTTTCACGATTACGGCGTCGGAAGCCATGACGGGAGTGTTCTATTCCACCCTCCTGAGAATTCCAATTTTGTTTCCTACAGCGTTTTCACGCGAGGTACCGTGACAGCCTCTGCGGTGGAGGCCCCCGTCAACCGCCTGGATACGATCATGAAAAAATTGGGTCACTCGAAGATTGATGTGCTGAAAATGGACATTGAGGGCGCCGAATACGAAGTGTTGTCCGATCTGCTGGTAAGTGGTGTGCGTGTTCGGCAGCTGCTTGTCGAATTTCACCATCGCTGGAAAGAGGTGGGCCTCGATCGGACAAGAAGCGCGATCCAAGATCTCAATCGGGCCGGTTTTCGGATTTTTCATGTTTCGGCCGCAGGTGAGGAGTACAGCTTCCTTAAGATTTAGGTATGCCCACTATGTCTTCCACTGGGTCTATCCAAATTCAATCACTCCGCAAAGCTGATGGCGTTGGCATACCGAGTGAACGCCTCGTCTTAGCTTGCCCAGATTGCGGGGGCCACGCATGGCGCGCGGAGACTAACCAAGTGCTTCGCTGCGAATCCTGCCGAACCGGCCTCCCGGTGCGGGGCAATATTATCGATTGTCTCCAGAGAGGCGACCCTTTGGATTCACCGGAGCTTGGCTGGGACGCCTTCTATCGGGAGAAGACTTATTCAGCGGAAGAGGACTGGTGGTATCTTTCGTGTTGGCGAAGGCATCTCTTTGGACGTCACTTTCGTGATTTGTCCGAAAAAGTCGTTGTCGACTTCGGATGCGGAAGGGCAGATCGTGTAGCGGCCCTTGCCCCGATCACGACGCACGGGTACCACTACGTTGGCATCGATGCCTCCCTGGAGGCATTGTCATGTGCGGCCCAGGCAATCCCAAACGGATTGTTCGTTCACGGAAGCTTGGATTCTTTGCGTTTGCGAGCGGAAAGCGCGGACTTCGTCCTGTGCCTCGGGGTACTTATGTACGCGGAAGATTTTTCCGAATCTCTCGGCCGGCTCTTGCAGGTCCTGAAGCCCGGAGGAATCTTGCTTCTCCATGAGCAGATTCGCCGAAAGTCGTGGCACCAGTTTATTCAGAAGTTTATTAGGCTTGGGCGAGAGACTTACCCTCCAGCTCGCGGAGTCGGGTTACATAAGTTGGGGAATCAGCTTGCGCAGCGCGGCTCAATCCTTCACCAGCACTTAGGCGGCAGTCCGCTGCGGAAGCCCGTCAAGAAGTTACTAGACCGAACTTTTCTCGAGCCATTGAGGCCTTTGGCGTCTTGGTTAGATTCGGTCTGGTGCGTCACCGGAGGGCGAGTGTTGCCCGCAATTGGAGCATCGGAAGTGCAGATCGTATTCCAAAAAACATCGGGAACGAAGTCATCGGGGAAGAAGGGTCTCTCTTAAGGAGTACATTCGCATGCAGCAAGCGCTCAAACGCTTACGTCAGGAGTTCCTGGTTTTCGGAAGCCCTCTTATCGGCGAAGAAGAAATCGCAGAAGTTACGATGACGCTCCGGAGCGGTTGGATCGGGACGGGCCCCCGCGTGAGGCAGTTCGAAGAGATGATGAAGCAATATACGGGCGCGCAGCATGCAGTGGCTGTCAGTTCATGTACGGCGGCGCTGCATCTCTCACTCCTTGTTCTGGGCATAGGGCCAGGCGACGAAGTGATTACGACGCCGATGACGTTTGCAGCGACGGCGAACGCCGTCATTCACGCAGGAGCCAAACCGGTCTTTGTGGACGTAAACCGAGAAACAATGCTGATGGAGCCAAATGGGATCGAAGCCGCCATCACACCTCGGACAAAGGCTATCCTGCCTGTGCATCTTACCGGCCGCTTGTGCGCAATGGATGAAATTCTGACTATTGCGCGGCGGTATAACCTCTTTGTCATCGAAGACGCGGCGCATTGCATTGAGGGTAGGTATCACGGACGTAGTGTAGGAACTATTGGCGACCTCACTTGCTTCAGCTTTTATGTAACCAAGAATCTGACGACGGCTGAGGGGGGGATGGTATTGACGAAAAATTCGGAGTGGGCCAAGCGGCTGCGAGTACTCGCGCTGCATGGTATGGACGCGCATGCCCACCAGCGGTTTGGCGAGAGCGGTTACAGACATTACGAGGTAACAGAGCCTGGGTACAAATACAACATGACCGATATTCAGGCCTCCTTGGGGATTCATCAATTGAAACGAATCGAGGCGTCGTGGGAGCGTCGAAACACGATCTGGAACGAGTATCAGAATGCATTTTCGGGCCTGCCCTTGTGCCGTCCTGTAGACGATGAGCCCGGTACGCGCCACGCGAAGCACCTATACACAATTCTTGTGCACGAGAAGGAGTGTGCGAGGAGCCGTGACCAACTGCTCGAATACTTCACCAGCCATAGGATAGGAGTCGGCGTTCATTACACGCCAGTGCATTTACACCCTTATTACCGCAAAACGTTTGGGTTTCGCGAGGGAGAATATCCCAACGCGGAATGGATTGGTCAGCGAACCATGTCACTGCCTTTCAGCGCCAAGCTCTCTGATGAAGATGTTGAAGACGTGATCCTAGTGCTCCGGCAAGCTCTGGAGGACAAATAACGTGGGGGTGAATCATGCTCAACCTACCAGGGTCCTGTTCTTCACAACCATCATGTCGTGGGAGGGTGGCGCGTGCCGCGCCTTCCGCGAGGCAGTCAAGCGCGTGGCGGCGCGTGGAGTCGAGCCTCTGGTAGTCATACCCGACTGCGCACACAGCTACGAGATGTTTCCAAAGAGGGATTTCGACGTTGTCTACATGAAGATGCAGCGTCCCCGGCGAACCTGGAATCCATGGATTCAGGCCAGGTACCTTGCCTTGTTCCCTTCTACAGTTTTGTTTTTGCGGCGGCTGATCCGTGAGAACGGGATCCAACTTGTGCACTTCAACGAGCTTATGGACTTCATGGCAGGGATCGCTGCCAAGTCGTGCGGCATTCCCTGCGTATGCCACGTTCGCGCGCACCGACTCCCCAATCCTTACCGGTGGGGGTTGCTCTCCATGTTAAAGTCCACCGTTAATGCCATCGTTGTTCCGTCTCGCTATACGGGGCAGTGGATCAAAGCCGAAGATGCCAACCTTGGTGAACGTGTGCGGCTAATCCATGACTTCGCCTGGGACGTGAGCGAATCGCAACCCGACGCAGACGGTAATGAGTTTCGTCGCGAACTCGGTCTTGCCCCCGACCAAATCCTCGTCACTCTGGTCTCGAAGCTGACCCCGTCAAAGGGGCACGAATGTTTCATTCGGGCCGCAGAAAAAGTTTTCAAGGTAGCCAAGAATATCCGATTCGTCGTGGTTGGCGGGCCTATTGAAGGGCATGAACGCGACGCCGCTAAGATTAGGGCTCTTGGTGAACAGTTGGCGCCTCCTCCCGCACTCCGTTTCTTGGGGCCGCGATTTGATCTTCCTTGCGTCTACGCCGCCTCCGATATCGTCGTTCACTGCCCGACTTTTCCGGACACCTTCCCAACCGTTATCCTTCTTGCCATGTTGGCTGGCAAGCCCATTATCGGAAGCCACATCGGGGGAATCCCTGAGCAGATTGATCATGACAGGACTGGCGTGCTAGTTGCTCCTGGCGATCCTTATGCTCTGGCAAACGCTATCCTTAAGCTCGCATGTGACCCAGCCAAACGCGAATCGTTGGGGGTGGCTGCGAAGAAGGGGATAAATGAATCATGGACACCACAAACCCAGGGCCGCCTCCTTGCCGAACTGTATTGCGAAGTGATCCAGCGGCACTTTCCTCAGCGCGAGGGTGGCTCCCGTTTAGACCAGCGCACGTCGCTTGATCCTAGCCCCGAGGCCGTTTTAGCTGGGCTTAGAAACTCTTCTCGGGGAACGGATCTGCCATTGGACGAGGTCCGTCATCCTAGGCAAGACTTCAAAATCGGATAGTTCCGAGATTTCCGTGAAAAAGATCTGCATCATTCAACCCTTTCTAGTGGACTACCGCCAACAAGTGTTTCTTGACTTGGCCAAGTACTGCCACTTGGATCTTGTGATTTCTCCTACGCCGTCCAGTTCCGGGTTCGGACAACCCGTTTCTTCGGAGAATCCGCGAGTTCGCTGTTTCACTATCCCAACCCTGAAGCCTTTTGGGGAAAAGATCGGTATGATTCAGTGGGGGATCGGAAAGTACATTCTCCGCGAGAGGCCGGATTCCATTATCATATTTGCTAATCCGCGTTATTTTAGTTTCTGGACCACGCTCTTCTTGGGAAAGCTACTGGGCATTCCGACTTACGCTCATGGGCATGGGCTCTTCAAAAAACACAAGATAGGCGTTCTTTACCGGTTAATGATGAATGTCCTCCTCAAACTCGTCACTTCGTATATTTGCTATGCCCCGATTGTGCAGCAATCTTTCATCGACCGCGGATTCCCCGATCAAAAGTTATCCGTGGCTCACAATTCACTGGTCAACCGTTTTCCCGTTCAGCCAGAAGAGAAAATCGGAAACGAACGGGGTGTCCTCTTTGTGGGGAGGCTTCGTGAAGGCAATAACATGGGACTGTTGTTGCGCGTGATGGAAAGAATCCGTCAATCGGACGGCATTCCTCTCACTCTCCACGTGATTGGGACCGGCGAAGGGGCGGAGCAGTTACAGAGAGAAATGACCCATCGCCCCTGGATTGTGTTGCACGGGGGAACCTATGACCAGGAGCGAATTCGTTCAATTTCACTGGATTGCTTTCTGGGCTGTTACCCGGGAAATGCTGGGCTAAGCGTAGAACACATGATGTCGCTCAGCCTGCCGGTCGTCACTCATAATGACCTGTCGTCGCACCAAGGACCGGAACCGAGCTTTATTCGCGATGGCGTAAGTGGACTACTGTATGACCACAACAATCCAGAAGAATCACTGTATCGCGCCATCGTGTCGCTCGCCACGGACCATTCGAATCTGGCGCGGATGCGGCGAGCAGCGTTTGAGGACTACCAATGTCTGGTGAACCCACCCCTTTCGGCAAGATTCTGGGCGATCCTTTGCAGTAGCCAGGCAGGTCCACAGCCAGGTTCCTTAGTTGTACAGAAATGAATCTCGAACTCTCCCGCGGAGAGTCAGGCTGAGGCCAGGCTATCCTCACTAAGCACTTGGCCTGACTGATAGCGAATATGGGAAAGAAGTCTCAGCGTGGTTAATCGGATCACACTGACGCTTGTCTTCACACTGTCTTTCCTGACTTATTTGACGTCAGAGCTCAGCGTGTCCCTGCAGCTCGTGCCGGTGGTCCTATTCGCCGCGCTGGTCTTCTTTCGAGTCGTTTGGTCACACCAAATTCTGAGAGCGGTGGGATCTTTGTTGGAATTGGATGGACTCTTATTTGTCATCTTTCTTTCCTCGTTGATTGTCGGACCTTCGATTGAGTCCAAGTTTGACAAATCCCTCGAATTTGCGCTCCTGATCTCGGCTTGTCTGATACTCGGGCGGCTTTATATGGCAGTTGTGCCGATTTCTGAAGTTCTCGAGGCCTTTTTCTGGTCTGGGATAATTTCCATTGGGATATTCGTATCCTTGAGCTTTGCGAGTCTCCTGCAGTCCATGGTCACATTGGAGAGGTTCTTCGCCTTCGGCTTCCATCCCAATCTCCTGGCCTTCGTACTTGCTGGATACTTCTGTGTAATGGTCTGGAAATTCATAACGGGCGATTGGCGGGTGAAGGTCCTAACGGGGCTTTTAGCTTCCCTTTGTCTCGTCATTATCTTCTTAGCCTCTTCAAGAGGATCGATTGTAGGAATTATCGCGGGCTCTCTCTTTATTGCGGGAATTGCGACTGTCCGGGCGAAGAGGGAGCGGCGGATAATGTTCTTGAGGCTCAGTTTTTTGGCAGCCGCACTATTGTTGGGGGTCGTTATTTTTGTCGCACATTTTCGATGGACGAAGGATGTTTACGAGTATGTGGATCAAGTTTTGCAGCTGTCGCAAGACTATCGCGGGTTAGACACAGGATTTACAGGACGTTGGGACAAGTGGGTAGCCGTTATCAGGACTTTTGATGATGGAACATTTTTGCTCGGGCGTGGGATCAGATCCTCCGATTTCACGGAAATGTCGATTGACAACGGGTATTTAGTTATTCTCTATGAGCTTGGTTTGATCCAGTTGGTCTTAATTGCGTGGCGATTTTTCTATATTCTTCGCACGTTCCTCAAAGGATACTTCGGTGCCATCACCATAATGCGGAGACACTTCTATCTGTGCTGGATCCTGGTGTTGGTCGTCTTCTTAGTGAACAATATCGTGGCGCGTTTTCTTTTCGCTGTCGGTAATCCGTATTCATTACTCGCATTCTTATTATTCGCAACGCCGACTTCGTCGCTCCTAGAGGGACACCTGCTTCCTTGCGAAGCCGGTCCAGGATTGTTGAGACAGCCCGCGAATCTGTCAGAATTAAATGTACAACCCTTGTCTTAGACCTCGGGCTCGAAAGGTCCTTAAGGCAGATTCGCGTATGCCGCCATGTCACACAAATACCTTCTGATTGGAGGTTGATGGCGATGGCTCAAATGGAGAAACTCAACCTCGGATGCGGTCCAAATGCACCTTCAGGTTGGCTGAACATAGACGGCTCTTGGAATGCATGGTTTTCCAACCATATATATCTTCGTAAGGTATTAACGATCTTAGGGATGTTCAGCGGTACAGACGCTGGGTGGAACGTACGACCCTTGGTGCATGACCTGACGAAACCCCTTCCATTTGAAGACAATACTGTCTCCACAATTTACGGAGCGCATGTCCTCGAACATCTTTACTTAGCTGATGCTCAGAGGCTTCTCGGCGAGTGCCTCAGGATCCTCCGCCCCGGCGGTGTGATTCGGGTGGTTGTGCCGGACCTTCGTTCTATGGTGGCGACCTACTTGAAGAACAAGAATGGCGAGAGCCCCTCTCGTTACGAGAGAATTGCGGCAGCAGATAAGCTAAACGAAAAGTTGGGCTTCCGAAGCCCCGCGCCTCCGAACGGAAATTTCTTGTTCAAGTTCTACTCTCTCTGGAAGGACTTTCATCATCACAAGTGGATGTACGATTCTGATTCTTTGATTCATTATCTGGAAAACGCCGGCTTCGCCGGAGTAAGAGAGAGAGAATATCTCCAGAGCGACATCCCAGGCATTGATGAAGTGGAGGAAGTAGGAAGAGTCCTCGACGGCGCTGGAATCTGTGTCGAGGGCAAGAAGTCGTGACAAAATGAGCTCCTCTAGAACTCTTGTCGACGATTTTGTTTGAGGCGAGCCTCCGTTGCGCCAATTCCGGCACTGGACACCACGCTATATCTACCACCGGTTAGATCTGATGGTTTACCAGCACCGGTGTCCAAACGTGCCCTGGCTCACTCGTGCCATGGTAGAAATCTTGGAGAGTTGGCTGAAACCGGGGGATCGTGGTTTCGAATGGGGATCAGGACGAAGCACGATCTGGCTCGCGCAAAGGGTTGGAAGTCTCGTCAGCGTGGAACACGATCCCGAGTGGTACGGCCGGATCACTACAGAACTTAAGGCAAGAGGCTTGGAGAACGTGGAATACCATCTCTGTGAGGATGTCCAGGAGTATTCGAAATTGTCTGACAAATTTTGTTTGGAGAGTTTTGACTTCTGTTTTGTGGATGGCGAGGCAAGGGACCATTGCGCGCTCGAAGCGATTTCCCTTGTTAAGCCTGGCGGTATCTTAATTGTAGACAACTGCAACTGGTATCTCCCGACCCCTAAGCACAGTCTCTCTCCTTTCTCGCGTAAACCAGAGCAGGGCCCTTACACGGCGAAATGGGCTGCCTTCCTCGATGGCGTACGAGGATGGAGAGGAGTCTGGACGACTAACGGCGTTACAGATACCGGTTTCTGGGTGAAACCCGCCGCGACAGTTGAACCTACGCGTCAACAGGAAGCGCTCGAACAATTTTCGTCGGAACACCAGCCGTGATCTTTATTTTACTCTAAAGATTAATTTCAAATCTTGATAGCGAGAGAACAAGAATGAAACGGGCACTCGTCACCGGCATAACCGGGCAGGATGGAGCGTACCTTGCGGAGTTCCTCCTCGGAAAGGGATATGAGGTGCACGGCATCAAGCGACGGGCGTCGTCGTTCAATACCGCGCGCGTTGACCACCTATACCAGGACCCTCATGATCCCGATGTTCGCTTCCGTCTGCACTATGGGGACTTGACGGACGCGAACAGCCTGACACGAGTGATTCAGGCGCTGCAGCCGGATGAAATCTACAATCTTGCGGCGCAGAGCCATGTTGGTGTTTCGTTTGAGTCTCCCGAGTACACGGCTGACGTGGATGCTCTCGGGACGTTGCGGATTCTAGACGCCATACAAACCCTTGGAATGACGCGGGACGTGCGGTTCTACCAGGCGTCCACTTCTGAGCTCTACGGCCTGGCACAAGAGACACCCCAAAAGGAAACCACGCCTTTCCATCCGCGATCACCGTACGGAGTGGCGAAACTGTACGCCTACTGGATCACGGTGAATTACCGCGAAGCATACGGGATGTTTGCTTGCAACGGAATTCTGTTCAACCACGAATCTCCGGTGCGTGGTGAAACGTTTGTGACCCGCAAAATCACGAGAGGGCTGGCGCGTGTCAAGCTTGGTTTGCAGGATTGCGTGTTCCTCGGCAATCTGGATGCGAAACGCGACTGGGGCCATGCGCGTGATTACGTCGAAATGCAGTGGCTCATGCTCCAGCAAGATGAACCGGATGATTATGTAATTGCCACGGGACAGCAGTATTCGGTGCGCGACTTCGTGAATGCTGCGGCCGAGGAGTTGGGAATCCGGCTGACATGGCGGGGCAGTGGGGCCCAAGAAAAAGCGTTTGATGGCCGTGGGGAGTGTGTCGTGGCCGTCGATGCGCACTATTTTCGGCCTGCGGAAGTGGACTCCTTGGTCGGTGACGCGAGCAAGGCGCGTGCCAAGTTGCGGTGGGAGCCAAAGGTAGGCTTTCGCGAGCTGGTTGCGGAAATGGTGGCTGGGGATTTGAAAATTGCCCAGCGCGACCAACTGGTTGCCAATTCAGGATATCGTGTCCATAGTCACTCCGACTAATCCATGAACCGAGACGCAAGAATTTATGTGGCGGGGCATCAGGGACTGGTTGGCTCTGCTTTAGTGCGCCAGCTAAGAGCCGGTGGTCACGTACATCTGCTGCTCCGAACGCATGGGGAGCTTGATCTAACCATTCAGAAGGATGTAAAGGAATTCTTCGCACGAGAACGTCCCGAATATGTTTTCCTGGCTGCAGCGAAGGTCGGTGGAATTCTTGCCAATTCCACTTACGCGGCTGAATTTATCTATCAGAATCTTCTGATTCAGACCAATGTGATCCACGAGGCTTATCGAAGCGAGGTTAAAAGGCTCCTCTTCCTGGGGTCGAGTTGTATTTACCCCAAGTACGCGCCGCAGCCGATGAAAGAAGAATACTTACTTACAGGATCTCTTGAACCCACGAATCGTCCGTATTCAATGGCGAAGATCTCCGGCATCGAGATGTGCTGGTCATATAACCGGCAGTACGGCACGCGCTTCCTCGCGGTGATGCCAACCAACCTATACGGGCCGGGGGACCATTACGATTTGCATAATTCGCACGTGATTGCGGCGCTGATTCGCAAGATGCATGAAGCCAAGATAAGTCGCGCAGATCAGGTTGTCATTTGGGGAACCGGGACTCCACGGCGAGAGTTCTTGTACAGCGACGACGCTGCAGATGCGTGTGTGTTTCTCATGGATATGCCAGAGCGCGGTTTGGATTCGATTGTCGGTGACGATAAGTTAGACCCTATTTTCAATATTGGCTGCGGTGAAGACTTGACCGTGCGCGAATTGGCAGAACTCATTGCGGGAGTAGTTGGTTTTCGAGGCAGTCTAGTCTTTGATCCTTCGAAGCCTGACGGAACGCCGAGAAAACTGCTGGACACAAGTCGATTGACCGCGCTTGGCTGGAAATCTAAAACGCGTCTGCGCGAAGGACTGCAGAGAACCTATTTGGAGTTTTCAGAAACTGTTGCACGAACGCTTGAAGCTGCGCAGATTCCTGCAGCACGAGGTTGACCTGAGGATCTTTGGCTCGCGTGGATTAAGTCTATTCGGTTCGCTCTCTCTGATTCTGCTTTAACACCAGGAATAATGAGGGTCGAAAATGCGCTCAGGGTTGGAAAATTTTACAAAGTTAGAAGTCCCTGCGACACTCATGCGCAAAGAAAGTGAGGACCGGGAGCGAGGCGTTTGTATAGTATGCCGAGGACTGTTAGTTAAGCACATCGGCAGCTTTTACGATACGCGATTCGGGATCGATGGGAAATATGAAGTGTGGCGATGCGGTCTGTGCCAGCTGGAGCAAATGTTTCCCGTTCCCGCACCCGCGCAGCTCAAGAGTCTCTATGAATCGCACTATAACTTCGGAGGTGAGAAGGGAACACTCTATACAAATCTTCGTGAGTGGCTTTTTTCCTCCTTCTTATACCGCATGTGGATCAGACTGGATGGCGATCTTTCCTTTCACGGCCGAAAGGGCACGGGCCGTCTGATCGATATCGGCTGCAATGAAGGCCGGGGTCTCCAGATCTATGCGCGAAACGGATTTCAAGTAGAAGGTTGTGAGTTGAACGAAACAGCTGCAGCGGTCGCCAGGGATCGCGGCTTTATCGTACATCCGCACCCGGTCGGCGAATTCACTCCTTCCGCACCTTATGATGTTGCGGTACTCTCCAATGTCTTGGAACATGTGCCAGACCCCCTCCAAATGTTAATAGAAACTCGACGGATTCTGTCATCGAAAGGACAGCTTTGGATCAGTTGTCCGAACAGCCAAAGCTGGTTACGAAACATGTTTGGCAGATACTGGATCAACTGGCATGTACCCTTTCATGTCTCTCAGTTCTCGCCCCAAACGGTGACAACTCTAATGGAACAGGCGGGTTTCAAGAGAATCGAGATCCGTCAAGTTACCCCCGCCCTTTGGGTGGCTATGTCCATAATCGCGAAAAAGTTTGCCAAAGAGGGGCAGCCGACCCGGCAGTTGCGTAATCCAGTACTCGTCGTAGTTCTGTTGTTCCTAATCAGGTTTGCTGCTTTCCCCGTGCTCTGGCTTCAGAATATGCGAGACCGAGGTGATTGTCTCCTGATCACAGCTAGTAAGGCTTGAAGCATGAGGATTCTAATAAACTCAATCAATTTTTCACCTGAGCTGACGAGCACCGGAAAGTACACCGGGGAATTGGCTGAATGGCTTGCAGAGCGCGGTCACGAGGTCCGTGTTGTAACGTCGCCACCCCATTACCCGCATTGGCAGATCTCTGAGGGATATTCGGGATGGCGTTACAAAAGGGAGAAGTTGAGTACTTCGGCCAAATCGTCTGCACAAGTTGATATATTCCGTTGTCCTGTGTGGGTGCCACGAGTGCCCAGGGGCTGGAGGCGCGTACTCTATCTCGCGAGTTTCTCACTAAGTTGCTGGCCAGTGATGTTGATGCATATATTTTGGCGGCCCGATATCGTCCTCTTAATTGAACCCACGCTTTTCTGCTGCCCGCAAACTTTGTGTGTTGCTCGACTGTCCGGCGCGGCTGCCTGGCTTCACGTTCAGGATTTCGAAGTGGATGTTGCCTTCGAACTACAAGATTTTTCTTCGACCAAGTTGCAGCATTCAATCCGGATGCTTGAATGTTTTCTGTTGGGGAGATTTGATCGAGTCTCTGCCATCTCCGATCGAATGGTTGAGAGACTGCCATCGAAGGGGGTCGATGCTCACAGCACTGTCCTCTTTACCAATTGGGTTGATGCTTCTGAGATCTATCCTCTTACGACCCGCAACCCGTTGCGTCAAGAGCTCGGAATCTCTGGACAGACAATTGTGGCTCTGTATTCGGGGAACATGGGCCTGAAACAAGGATTGAGTTTACTCATCGAGGCAAGTCGCAGCCTTGTCCATCGGCCCAACGTAGTCTTTGTATTATGTGGCGATGGCCCGTACCGAGACACCCTGGTACAGATGGCTTCAAACGCGGGAAACGTTATGTTCTTACCTCTGCAACCTGCATGTCGACTGAACGAACTTCTCAACATGGCAGATATTCACCTGTTGCCGCAGGTAGCTAATGCCGCAGATTTGGTGATGCCTTCCAAGTTAACTGGAATAATGGCGAGTGGCAAGCCAGTTGTGGCAACCGCCAATGAAGGAACCCAACTCGCAAGGGTCCTTACGGGACGAGGGGTGTGCACACGTCCTGGCGATGTGGCCGCTTTTGCCGCGGCGGTCGGTCGCCTGGCTGATGATCACGAACTGAGATTGCAATTGGGCGTTGAAGCCAGAAAGTACGCGCTGATTAATCTGAACCGCGATGACATCCTAACCCGTTTCGAGTCGTCACTGATGGACGTGTGCGGTCATTCAGTAACTGCTACCCGACCAGAGGCAACTGCCTCCCACAATGGTAAATTACCTGTTGTTTAGCTCACATCGTCCTCTTGGTCGAGGTCTGGAAGCCGAACAGACCTTGCACTTGCGAAACCCCAAGAGAACCAACCCCGGATCTTATAAGTATTAGTTCGTTATCTGTGGTTGCTTCTAGAGTATCTTTATCCTCCGCACCAAAAAAAGAAGACAAATGCAGGTGTAATGTCCAAGAAATTTATTGGCAGTCGAAAGTGGTGAGTGGAGTTTGAAATCGCTGTGAACGCCTTGAAGTCATCGCACACAGAGTCTGAACTATATGACAAGACGATCCATTAATCTGATTCAGTTTTGGCTCACAATCGTGTTCTTTTCGATACCGGGCCTTGCCTTCACCATTGCTGCCTACGTCCGCTTTGAATCTGGATTGTTCGATAGTCCGCAGGTTGAAAGCTATTCCTACCTAATGTTCATATTGCTCGTGACCTTAATGTGGGCATTCGTTGTCGAACACCTGCGATTGAACCGCATTGTCACGCTGTTGAGCTTGCAGACTGGGGTTAGGATGGCGGCCCTGGCCACTTTTTATTGCACGCTGTTGTCGCTCTCCCTGTTCTTCTTCTATCGCACAACAGACTTCGCGCGTCTCTTTGTACTGCTAGGTTGCAGTTTGTTGTTTGTCCTGAGCTTTTGTTTGATTCACCTTTTCCGCGCTGCAATGCATATGGTCGAAAAGGCTGCGAACGGACGTTTCCCCGTCGCTATCCTTGGGGCCGATGACTTTGCAGTAGAGGTGGCCCGACGTCTTTCTAAGAGCCAGCTCGCACGTTGCAAAGTTGCTTGCTTTGTCTCTCTACCAGGCCAGAAAAAGACGGCCACTGGCTCGCCGGTTTTGGAGTGGGACCGGATTGATGATGTAGTAGACGTCTTTCATTGTGCCGAAGTTATTGTGGCCCTGCCGCCGCGCCGGCTTGACGAAGCGCAGAGCATTCTTCAGACTGTTCAACATCTGTGCATTCCAGCTCGCATGGTTATTGATCTAGGCGAAGGAATATTTGTCCCTGAAAGAATCTTCAATCATTATGGTATCCCGCTGCTTGACGTCCGTCCCTATCCTGTGGACACAGTTGCGTATGTTTTGGGCAAGCGCATCTTCGACATTGCCTTTTCTTCATTGGCCTTGCTTCTGGCCGCACCCTTCATGCTACTCGTCGCCCTTGTCGTCAAACTAAGTTGTCCTGGCCCGGTGTTCTTTGTTCAGGAGCGCGTCAGTTTGAACGGGCGGCGCTTCAAGATGCTTAAATTCCGTACAATGCATGTGCAAAATTCGAGTGCTTCGAACTCGCAACACACGAGCCGGGATGACCAACGCATCACCGTGGTCGGTCGATTTCTCCGCCGCACGAGTCTTGACGAGCTTCCTCAGTTCATTAATGTGTTCATGGGTGACATGAGTGTGGTTGGCCCGCGCCCCGAACTCACCTTCTTCGTTCAAAAATTCCGCCGAGAAATCCCGTGGTATATGGCTCGCCACAACGTTAAATGTGGCATCACCGGCTGGGCTCAGGTAAATGGTTTGCGTGGCAGCGACAGCTCGATCCCTAGTCGCATCCAGTTTGACCTCTACTATATGAGGAACTGGAGTCTCGTGTTGGATCTCAAGATTATTTTCTTGACGGTTTTCAACGGCCTGGTGAATCCGCAAGCTTATTAGCTAGGATTGCGAGAGCGGGGCGTTTCGTTCCCTGAGGCGTAAAGGTCGTTTTGCTCGATACCTTCTGGCGAGGAAAGATCTCAATGCGAGTACTCATCACGGGTGGTGCAGGTTATATTGGCAGCCACACAGCCAAGGCCTTAGCGCGGGCAGGCATCGAGCCGGTCGTCTATGACAATCTGTCGGAAGGCAATCGCTGGGCAGTTAAGTGGGGTCCCCTCGTCGAAGCGGATCTCTCCGATCGCCATGCTCTTAAGCAAGCTATCCAACAACATGACATTGCTGCAGCCATCCATTTTGCTGCGCATGCCTATGTCGGAGAATCCATCTACGAGCCGCGCCGCTACTTTCACAACAACGTCACCAATACGCTCGACCTCCTTGATGCGCTCCTCGACGCTGGTGTCAACCATGTTGTTTTCTCTTCTAGCTGTGCGATCTACGGAGCCCCTAATGCGATCCCCATTTCGGAAGATCATTCGAAGCAACCTGTAAATCCCTACGGCGAGTCCAAGCTCTTCATTGAACGCGTGCTCGGTTGGTACGGCCAGGCATACGATTTGCGCTGGGCTGCCCTTCGTTATTTTAACGCGGCGGGCGCTGACCCCGCCGGAGAACTCGGCGAAGCTCATCATCCAGAAACGCATCTCTTGCCCCTCGTCATCGAAGCCGCATTAGGCAAACGCATCACTGTCGAAATATTTGGAGTGGACTATCCCACCCCGGACGGAACCGCTGTCAGAGATTATGTCCACGTTTCCGACCTCGCCGACGCTCACGTCCTCGCGCTGCAGCATCTTCTTTCAGGCGGCGAAAATCTTGCTGTCAATCTAGGCAGTGGACGGGGCCTTTCCGTCCGCGAGATCGTCGCTGCCGTTGAACGCGTCGCCGGCGTTTCGATCGATGTTCGGCCAGTTGCTCGGCGGCCAGGCGACCCAGCAGTTTTGGTCGCAGATCCTGCCCGTGCGGAAAAGCTTTTGAGTTGGCACCCGAAATCCTCCTCACTCGAGCGTATCGTGAGCACCGCCTGGCATTGGCGCAGCCTCGCTCCCCAGAGCGATTCGGCCACAAGCGAACTTCAGCATCCCCCCGCGGGCTTGTCCACTTCCACTCGTTAGGGCTAGTGCGAACGCGATAATCCTTATGAGTCATTCGTCATCGTGAAGCGACTCGTTACCTTCTTAAGTTCCCAGGTTTCAACGGTTTCAACTCCGTCGTGTTTACTTTGAGTATCGTCGTTTCTACCGGCGCCCTCCGTGACATTTGCCATGACAACCGACGCACAGCGTTATCAAGTTCTCGATCACATCGTCACCGAGTCGGCTCCTAGGCTTCATATGGTGGGGCTCCAGGCCCTCCATGGAACCGCACTCCTGGCACCGCCAGCCATCTCGTCCGAGCACGCGTGCCCGGACGATTCCGTATTCTTTCGGATCCAGTTTGAGTCGTGGTCGTTTCTGGCGTAGACGCGTCGAATTCAGTGGGCTTTGCATGCTCAAACTTTTGGCTGAGTCTCGGTCAAGGTTGCCCCCGCCAGAAAATCAGCGCAAATCATTTCCAGGCAGTACCCCCGGGGACTTATCGGTTCCGAGCATCAGGCCGGCAGTCTCGAGAGCTTTCTCGACCACGAGTAACTGGCTCTTATAGAGCTTGAAGTAGATAAGCCCCCAAGATTCAGTCTCCTTGCCTGTTACGTGCCGCTCCACCTCTCCCTTAAAGCCTTCCTTCGGTAGCTCCCTCGCCTTGTGCAACCAGGTTGCACAATCAAAACTTTCTCCGTCTTTCCGCGCGAACAACGGAAGGCTGGAGACGGAATTCCCTAACGTGTTGCGGAAGAGCGGAATCAAGCCGCCCTTCCGCCTCTATGATCTTCGACATACCTATGGAACACGGGCCGTCGAAGCCGGCATTGATGTATTCAGCGTGGCGATGGAAGAGGCACAGAAAAAGGTTGAGCGTTTCCGGGCGCGCCAGCGGTCTGCATAAATCCTCTTATCGGCCCTCTGCACGCCTCTTGGCAGGGACTGAGTCAAGCTGACCTTTCCGAATTTTGGTGAACTGGCGAATCTGCACTCTCCCGTTCGGCATGTTGGCGACAATCTGGAGTTCGCCGCCCATAGCTTCAATGATCCTACTCAAAGTGCTGATATACATGTCCGATCGCCGCTCCATCTTCGAGATGGACGCTTGTTTGACGTGGAGAGTGTCTGCCAAGGATTCCTGGGTCAGGTCCATGGCCTCGCGCAGTTCGGCAAGGCCCATTTCTGAAATCATTTTCTCGGCTGCCTCTTCACTGCGAATGCGCGCTTCGCGAGACATTTTTGCTTGAAGTTCTTTGAAATTCTTGGCCATTTCTATTTCCCCTCCTTTTTCAGAGTTTGAAGATGCCGGTCGTAGAGGGCATCCGCTATGGGAACAAATTCTTCATGCCAGCGATCATTTCCAGTTCTTGTCCCCTCCGATCAATAAGATCGCACAACGGCGCGGATCGAAGGCAAAGAGCACTCGATAGGGCCTTCCAGAATGTTGTATCCGAAGTTCTTTCATATTCGGATGGCGAGACGAGTGAATGAGGTCCGCATGGGGACGTGGAAGTCCAGGGCCCGTTTTCTGAAGCAGATCACCTAGGCGTTCATGTCCACCTGCTCGGCTTTGCTCAACCCATCCCACCAACTGGAAAAACTCGTCTGTATATTCAACCGCCCATTCCATAGGAGGAATATAGTCTACAGGCTATACTTTGTCGAGTCGTTTCCCACCGGTAATTTCGCGCAGAGTGCCATCAAGCTTACGCAGGCAGGTCTGCAATAGGGTAGAGGAGTGACGCTGCACCCGAACCGAATCGATGCCGCACGCGCATCTGTAACTCCCCCCCATCAACAGTTGTGATATATTGCTCCAGTATATTCACTAAAGTAGGATTGCTGCGTCGCGTACTTGGAGCCCCTGAGTGAACGGCAAGAATCCGCGCATCGCGTGGGCTGGGGTCTCACTCATTGCCACGGTAGCCGTGACTTTGGCTTTATCGGGCCAAGAAACTGCTCCTTCTCGCGGTAGAATCCAGATGGTTCATGACTGGAGCCATCGCCACGTCGTATTCTCCAATCCCGCGACGATCGAACAGGGTATGCGGGTCCGGCAGGATGTTCGTTTCTGGCAACAGCATTTGCGGCGAAGTGAGCGGCAGGCGCCCCCAGCACCCGCATCGGCGAGCGGCGACAGCCTTAAAGACGACGAAGTTCTCTCGCCGCGCGAGGATGACTCATCGAGCGATTGGTTCGGATGGCTTCAGCACCGGCACCGGAGAACGACCCCTCGTAACGCTCTGAAACGAGATTGGAGCATGTCGCTTGGTCCGAGCGCCACCGTCGGCGCCGGCAACTACCCCGCGAAGTTTTCGTTCGACATTACCAGCGCGAACTGCGGCACAGCTACGCAGCCCGATTTCGTCGTTTATAATACAAGCGTCAACGGATCCAGCACGCAAGCAAGTATCGTCGCTTACGACAACCTCTACACGGGCTGCAGTGGCACAGTGCCCGCGACATACTGGGCTTACAATACCGGAGGGGCGGTCGTCACGTCCGTGGTGCTTTCCCTGGACGGCTCGCAGATCGCCTTTGTCCAAACCTCCAGTTCCATTGCGAGTCTTGTCCTCTTGAAGTGGAAGGCGTCGGCAGGCGGCGCCACCAGCACGACGCCCGATCCCATCAGCAGCGTGACTGCGAGCCAGTACCCGACTTGCACGGCGCCATGCATGACCACCCTAGCCTTCAGTGGGGCAGCCAACGACACCAATTCGTCGTCGTTTTACGATTACGCGAACGATGTGCTGTACGCGGGCGATGACAACGGGTCGCTGCACAAGTTCCAACACGTTTTCAGGATGGGAACCCCGGCAGAAGTAGGGAGCCCCTGGCCAGTTTCCGTGGCCAGCGGTCTGAAACTGTCCAGTCCCGTTTATGATGGAGTCGGCGGAAGAGTCTTCGTTGGAAGCAGTTCTAACGGTAGCTCGGGAACGCAACTCTTTGGTGTCAACGCCCTGACGGGCGCCATCGCGGGGACGAGTTCCCAACTGGGCAAGGGCAATGGAATCGTGGCGGGCCCAATCGTGGACTCGTCCGCCGGACAGGTGTACGCCTTCGTGGGGACCGATATTGGCACCACCCTCTGCTTTCTGAGCGGGACGTCGTGCAGCGCCGTTTATGAGTTCCCGACGAATTTTACTTCAGGAACCGGCAGAAAAACCGTGGTGAGCAGTGCGGGAAATATGGGTGCCGTCTTCACACTCTACGCTGGGACGTTCGACAACGCCTACTACACTTCTTCCAACGGCACGGGAAATCTCTACGTCTGTGGAAATACGCGCGGCCTGGCGACCTTGGTGCAGGTGCCGATTACCGCCGGGACCATGGGCACGTCCGCAGTCTTCGGGCTGCAACTGGCCGGAAGCTCAGGGGCAAGCGGGAATATTCCGTGCTCCCCAGTATCCGAGGTTTTCAATCCGAACGTGAATAGCGGCGCAACCAGCGGTGGACCAGGTGGAACCGACAAGATATTCCTGAGCACTCTTGGCACCGCAACCGTGAACCCCTGCTTCCTTGGTAATGGCGGCTGCATCCTCGACTCTCCCGTTACGGAGTGGCAGCCGGGAACGGCTTACACGGTCGGCCAGGAAATCGCCGATACGAATATGAGGATGCAAGTGGTGACCACTGCGGGAACGTCGGGCACCGGCGCCCAACCGAGCTGGCCGTTTACCGCTGGCGTTTCGACCACGGACGGCACGGTGACTTGGACGACCAAAGACTCTGTCGGCACCACGAAAATAACGCTTACTTGGACGCCTGCTACTGTCGAGGGCCAGGGAATCTTGATTCTCGATACGAACGGCAATATCGAAGCAGCAACCGTTGCTAGCGGCCTGACGGGGCTCGTGCAGCCATCATGGCCTCTGACAATTGGTGCAAAGACGACGGATGTACTCCAGGTGTGGGTCAACGTGGGACCGCTGAGTAGCTTTGGACTCCCGGTGCTAGGAGGGACGAGCGGAGCCGTGGTGGACAATACCGTGCCGGCAGGGACGCTTGCAGGCGGCTCGCAAGTGTACTTCTCTCCGTTGAATCCGGGTTTTGCGACTTGCGGTGCGGGTAACGGTTGCGCGGTGCAGGCATCGCAGTCGAAGTTGAACTGACATGACATCAAACACGCAAGACGAAAACGCAGACCGAAGAGGTCCCTCTGAAAAAGCGCAAGGGAAGAGGGCCTACAAGAAGCCCACCTACCGCCATGAGAAGGTCTTCGTTACGTCCGCCTTGTCGTGCGGAAAGGTCAGTGCGACGCAAAGTTCATGCACCATGAACCGAAAGCTATCATGAGCCCATCCTTGGTTGATTTACGGAATGCCGAGCATGCCATGAAGTGCGCTCTCGCCTCGCAAGTTCTGCGGTCGTTCGGCAAGCTGCGATTGGAAGTCAGCGGGCTAAGCATGCTTCCCTCCGTGTGGCCGGGTGACATTCTCTTTATGGAGCGATGCGATATGGGGAAGATCGCTGCGGGAGAAATCGTTCTGTTCGTCAGGCAAGGCAAGCTGTTTGCTCACCGCGTAATTTCGAAGAGTGCCGCCGGCGATCGGTCACTCGCAATTACTCAGGGCGACGGCTTGCTCTTGGCCGACGATCCTGTTTCTCCAACAGAGCTACTCGGAAAAGTCCGTCAGATTCTGCGGGACGGGAAATTCGTGGACCTTGACACGGACTTGAGTCTGTGGGCGCGCGGCACATCCAAGCTTGTCCGGCGCTGCACTTGGCTTGCCCGCATGCTGGGGTTTGTGCATCGCCTGCAAGGTGGCATGTGGAGACGGGAAGCGTTGTGCAAGAATTGACCACGAAGCTCGCTCGCGCCGAGATCACCATCGAAATCGGCGCCGTTCCTGTGTGTGTGCGTGCGACCGACGCAAGTTTCTTAAAGATGTTGGAAAACCGTTATGCAGGGTTCGTGACTCCGGGAGGACGCTCAGAATTCGACTTCGACGTTGAATTGGCAGACCCGGGGAGTGTTGATTCGGATGCGGATGTTCGCGTGACTTGGGATTCTGGTCGGTGGTGCCTCGATCGAGGTGATTTTGCCAGCGAGCTCGACCTTCATGCGAGAAGCGGCAAAATCCGTCAGTCCCCGAACCCCTATTCGATTGACGCCGTCTTGCGCATTTTGCACACGCTCTTGCTGGCCCAGGAAGGCGGATTCCTATTGCATGCAGCAAGCGCGGTCCGGAATGGAAAGGCCTTTCTCTTCGCGGGCGTTTCCGGTGCGGGCAAAACCACGATTGCAGATCTGGCGCCTCCGGACGCGACGCTGCTCACTGACGAAATCTCCTACGTCCGGAAAGATGGCAAACGGTATGCGGCGTTCGGCACGCCTTTTACCGGTGAGCTGGGTAAGCCCGGTGAGAATGTCTGGGCGCCGGTTGCCGGATTGTACCTGCTGGAAAAAGGATCGCACAACCACCTCGCCCCCGTCACCGCTGCCGAAGCCACTCGATCCTTTCTTTCCAATGTACTCTTCTTCGCCGAACAGCAGGAGCTGGTCCGCTCCGTGTTTCGCTCCGCCTGCGAATTTGTCGGGCAGGTGCCGGTATACCGCCTCACGTTTTTGCCGGACTCCCGCGTATGGGAGATGCTGAGATGAGTAGCAAGGTCTATGTGACGCGCAGTCCGACTGTCGCGGCACGCAAGCTGGGCGATGAAACGATGATCATGTCGGGTCTTGACTCGACGCTGTTTACGTTGGACGAAGTCGCAACGATCATCTGGGAAGCAGCCGACGGCTCGAAGCGACTCGAGGAGATCGTTGACTCGAAAATCTGCACGGAATTCGAAGTTGAGCGCGGCAAAGCCTTGCTGGACGCGGAAGCGTTGGTTGAAGGACTCGCAGGCCACGGGATCCTCCAGCTCTCGAATGAGCCGCTGACGTCGCCGATTTCGTCGCGCAAGGCGGACCCATGAGCACGCTAATGCAGGAGATGAGCGCGAAGGCCCTTGAGCTCGGGGTCCCCCTCAGCGTGCAAGTCGATCTTACCTATCGCTGTAATGAGCGCTGTGTTCATTGCTATCTCGACCATGATGATCATGGCGAGATGAGCACCAGCGAAGTCAAGAACCTCCTCGACGAACTGGCCTCCGCCGGTGTGCTTTTTCTTACGTTGAGCGGCGGCGAGATCCTCCTTCGCAAGGACTTCTTCCAAATTCTGGAATACGCCCGCGAGTTGACCTTCTGCGTGAAGCTAAAAACGAACGCGATCTTGATTCGAGCGGCGGAAGCTGAGCGCATTCGCTCCCTGAATGTCGATTCGATACAAGTCAGCATTTACTCTCATCGTGCTGAAGTCCACGATGCCATTACGAAGGTTCCGGGGTCGCTCAAGCGTTCCTTGGACGCGATTCGGTTCCTGAAATCGTACGGGTTGAAAGCCATCGTTGCGGACGTTCTCATGCGGCAAAATGCTCAAGATTATCCTGAGGTTCGCATGCTGGCCGCCGAGCTTGGCGCCGAGTTCACTCTCGATCCGACGATCACTCCGAAAATGGATAGTAACCGGTCGATTCTGGGCCTTAATGTCAGCGGGGAAGCTCTCCAGAGAGTCTTTCGCGACGAGAGTTTGATCGGGAACGTCGAAGAATTTTGCGCGCCCCCTGCGAAGGCCGATGAGGAAGCGCTGGAAGCACTGCCGTGCAGCGCGGGACACACAGCGTGTTATGTTTCTCCCTACGGCGATGTGTATCCGTGTGTGCAATTTCCAATGCCTTCGGGCAACGTGCGGCACACGCGATTTCTTGATATTTGGCGTCATTCCCACGCTCTCAAGGAAGTGCGCTCCATCCGCTTGCGCGATCTGCCCACGTGTTCTGCTTGCGCGCATGTCACAGCCTGTACGCGCTGCCCCGGCCTGGCGTACATGGAAGGAAACATGCGCGGCCCGTCGCTTCAAGACTGTGAGAAATCGTTCGCAAGAACCGGAATTCCCTCAACCAACTTGCTGTCGCAAGCGGCCTCCCTGCATGGGCTGGTGCAGATTCAAGCGTCGTCGCCGCAGAGCAGCGTCGTTTAGGAATGCGTTGCCGCCGGGCAATCAACCCGTTCAGCCAGCCCAACTCCTCAACAGAGCACGGCCCGATTCCGTAGGCCTTGCGTAAGGCGCGATTGACGGCTCGCGTTTCTGCCACGAGCATCTCTGCGCCACGAACCAGTGGAGAGGTATTTGTGCGGTCGGCATCGCCATAGGGTTGCCGAAATCAGGCAGGTGGAAGGATGACCGCGACTACGGCGGTGGTCCATTCTCCGTGGTTGTTGGAGTAGGAGCCGCGCATCCAGACGAGCGCGGTTCTGGGGTCGTTCCACTTGGGAATGACCGGGCGGAGATTGTCGTAGCTAGAGTTGCACGTAATCGGAGTCCACGTCCATTTACCGGAGTGCTGCTTGCGTGTACCGCGAAACAGTTCGTAGTGTCTGCGATGGTCCGCATGACTGACGAGTGGAGCGCCGCTCACCGGATCGGCGTCGGTCGAAATGTAAACGATGTCGGGATTCTTGGGATCGAGCGCGCCCAAACCCGAGTAGTCGTCTTCGCCGGGATATAGTCGCGCGCCCGCGTGAGCGATTTCCTCACTATGCCACGCGGCGCCGTTCCAGCGCGCGTAGTGATACCGCAAGTCCATGCCACCCTGACCACGCGGCAAACCTCGGCCATCGATTTGGCAAGAAAACAACACGCAGGGGTGGCCGGCGCGGTCCAATTCCAAATCAATCATCCACGCGACGTTATCCGGAGTTCCCTGGAAAATTTTGGTGAGCTCCCAAGTGGCGATTTTTGCGTCGGTCGATGTGCTCAACGGGCCGACAGGCGTCCCGTTTGATTGGTAGATGGTGCCGTTCCGCAAATAGGCGTGATACAGGCTATTGTCAAAATTGCGAGGATGATCCTCGGTGGCGACGAAATGAACCGTACCTTTGCCGTCGTCGGCATACTTCAGGTACGGGCTATAGCCACCTTTACCGTAGAGCCAGTGGCCGCCATAGATCCACGTCTGGCCTTCATCCTTCGAAACCATGTAATTAGGCTCATGATGGAAGCCGCGATAGAAATTGAATATGCGTCCGTCCGGCAGGCGAAACGGATTGGCGTACGTATCGTTGTTGCCGGCGTACTTGGCGTCGGCGCCGGGCGTTTCAACGCTCAGCGTCGGGCCCCATACGAGCGCATTGTGAGGTTCGGAAATGCGGTAATACATCTTTCGCTCGGCGGCATGCTTCGAGTACATCGCGATG